>Ga0307413_10000014_pt1 | contig 49146 bp, 36 predicted proteins | sample DK1Ometagenome_3_FD_203714 | JGI IMG/M metagenome (GOLD analysis project Ga0307413, IMG submission 203714) | Maize rhizosphere microbial communities from greenhouse at UC Davis, California, United States - DK15-O-2 | ecosystem: Host-associated > Plants > Roots > Rhizosphere > Soil | place: USA... | reverse complement strand
TGGAGCAATATTGTAGAAAAAGCATCAAAGTTGTGGAAAAGTATGCTGTATGCGGGTAACGGATATGCCGAGTTTAATACCACAAGTACAACAGCTGCAGAAAATATTGCATGGCTTGTTTCTCCTAAAATTAATCTGAAAGGTTATAAAAATGCAGTCTTATCTTTTAGAAGTGCTCAACATGATTTAAAAGTAGATTCGCCTTTGAACTCTTTAGAAGTTTATGTATCAACCAATTTTGACGGATCAAGTGTTAGCAAAGCAAAATGGACAAAATTAGAAGCGAGATTTCCTTCGTTGTCATCGCCGGCCCGCGAATTTATGAGTTCAGGAGGAATTGATTTATCTTCTTATTCGGGGAATATTCATATTGCTTTTAAATACATTGGTTCTGGCAAAGACAAAACGCTTAATGGTGCTTTTATGGTAGATGATGTTAAGATTTTTGGAGAAAAGGAAGAATTAGTTTTTTAATAGTGAAATTAATTGGCTGACTTTTAGTTGATTTGGTAAAAAGTTATAGTTTTTAAACTACAAACTGTTAAAATTTGATAGAATTTTGTATTTTGGTCATCCCAAATTGATACAAAATACTATGAAAACCTATTTTATTGCCATCATGATGATGGTTTTTCCATGCTTAGTGCAAAGTCAGGATCAGGACAAACCTGTTCAATTAAAACAGATTAACATTGTAAAAACAAATTACCAAAACTTTAAAGACGGTGAAATTGTAAACAAAACAGTCGTGTTTAAAGATGGTAAAATTCAAACAATCACTACTTCAGATGTCGTACAGCATTTCTTTTATAATCCTAAAGGATTATTAGATATGACAGTAAAAGACAAAGTAGGAAGCGATTGGAAAGAAGTCGTAAATTATACTTATAATGCGGATAACAACATTACAAAATTTGTAAAAAAATACCAGGAAGGCAGTGATTATATTACTAAGACTGTAACTTTTACTTATGAAGGAGCAAGAATAAAAGTAATTACTAAAAAAAGTACCAATCACCAGAATATTCTTGAAGACATTGAATATATTGTTGAAAACGGAATTATTGTAAGACGTACTTCGCGTGATAGAAATAAAGCAATTATTGGTAAAATTGAATATGCTTACACCAATGATAATGTTGTAAGACACAGAGGTTTGGTGGGAGATAAAATTTCTAAAACATTTACTTTTGATGACAAAAAATCTGTAGATCAATTAATCGTTCAGAATTTATTTGGCGATAATTATAAAGTAATTGTTCCAATGATTTCTTATCACGAAGATGAATTTGCTTTTGAATCAATTTCATACAACAACGAAACAAATTTTAGTCCTTCATCAACGGTTTTGGTGGGTGTAAGCAAGAAATACAAATACAATAAATCAAATTTTCCAATTTCTTGTTCCCAACTTGAGGAGAACGGAATTGTAAAGACAGAAAAGACTTTTATTTACGAATAAAGGCTTTTAAATAGACTTTAACCATTTAAAAGTTAAGTTTCATTAGAATAAACTCTTATGATTCTTAATTTCTAAATGGTTTTATTTTTTTATAAAAGTGAAAGTCTTAAATAGAACTTAAAAACAAAATTCTATAAGCGTTAATAGCTTACAAATCATTAAATTTGCACCTTATTCAAAGCTATGTTAGAAAAAGAAGTTATAAATTTTGAAAGAACAGCCATTGTAGGTATCGTTACTCAAAATCAAAGTGAAGAAAAACTAAACGAATATCTGGACGAATTAGAGTTTTTAACTTACACCGCTGGTGGTGAAGTTATAAAACGTTTTTCGCAAAAAATGGAACGCCCGAATCCGAAGACTTTTATGGGTACGGGTAAAATTGAAGAAATCAATCTTTTTGTAAAAGAAAACGACATATCGACTCTAATTTTTGATGATGAATTATCGCCATCTCAACAAAAGAATATTTCCAAAATTATTGATTGTAAAATCTTAGACAGAACCAATTTGATTCTGGATATTTTTGCGCAAAGAGCCGAAAGCTCTTATGCAAGAACACAGGTAGAGTTGGCGCAATGTATTTATTTATTACCAAGACTTTCGGGTTTATGGACACACCTTGAGCGTCAAAAAGGAGGTATTGGTATGCGTGGTCCCGGTGAAACGGAGATTGAAACGGATAGACGTATTGTACGTGACAGAATTTCGTTGTTGAAGGAAAAAATCAAAACAATCGATAAACAAATGGGTGTTCAGCGTAGTAATCGTGGTGCGATGGTGCGTGTAGCTTTGGTGGGTTATACCAATGTTGGAAAATCGACTTTGATGAATGCCGTTGGTAAAAGCGATGTTTTTGTTGAGAATAAATTATTTGCAACTCTTGATACAACAGTTCGAAAAGTGGTAATTAAAAACTTGCCATTCTTATTGTCAGATACAGTTGGATTTATTAGAAAATTACCAACGCAATTGGTTGATTCTTTTAAAAGTACACTTGATGAGGTTCGGGAAGCCGATTTGTTGTTGCATATTGTAGATATTTCACATCCCGATTTTGAGGATCATATCGAATCTGTAAACCAGACTTTGCAGGATATTAAAGCTCATGAAAAACCTGTTATTATGGTTTTTAATAAAATTGATGCTTACAAACATCTGACGATTGATGAGGATGATTTAATGACGGAGAAAACCCCAAGACATTACACGCTCGACGAATGGAAAGCAACATGGATGCATCGTTTAGGTGAAGATAATGCCTTGTTTATTTCGGCTACTAATAAAGAGAATTTTGAGGAATTTAGAGAACGTGTTTACGAAGCTGTTCGCCAGATTCACATCACTAGATTTCCTTACAATAAGTTCTTGTATCCGGATTATAAAGATGCAATTGAAAAAGAAGAACAAGATCAGGAATAAAATATTTCTTTACCGCAACAAAGAGCGCAAAGATTTTTTATAAACGGCAAAGTTCGCAAAGCTGGATGTTGATTTAGCTTTGCGAACTTTTTATTTATGATACTTTACTAGAAAATATCTTTGTGCTCTTTGCAGTAAATATTACAAGCATTAAAATCCGAAATTAATTCCCAAACCAAATACTTCTCTGGTTTGAAAACCCTGAAAAGCATTATCATCATAAATGGCCTGGAATGATAAATTGGCCGATAAATATTTATTTACTTTCATGACAATATTTAATGAGTAATCAATATCTACATTTTGTGGATCTTCAAGATAATTTGAATATAAGTTTAAAGTGTTTTCGGCAGTTACGTTTGTCATGATTGCCAATTTATAATAAAGGGAAGAATAGAAACCTAATTCGTAACGCATAGTTTTATTGGCGTCAACTCCAAAATAATCTCCGTCGACATATGGCAAACCAGTGTCCTGATCAATTCCCGATGTGTAAGCACCGTCTACAAAGGTGAATTTAGATGTTAAGGGGGCAAAATTTATTTTTAAGTTAGCATCTTTTGTCCAGTAAATACCGGGACCCGTTGTAAGATAACCAGGAGACATAAATTTGGTGCTTTCGGTTCTTATTTCTTTACCATTTTCATCCTGACCATAAATATATCCTGTGGTAAATTGAGTTCTAAAATTCAGAAAATAAGAATAATACCATTGACCAAAGGCTTTTTTACCAACAATTGAATTGATCTCTAAGCGGTCATCTGTTTTCTTTTCGAAATCAGCATTTCTGGTTTGCAGAAGCCCATATGAAGCTAATATTTTATTGTCCCAGGTTAAATCATCTTTTTTGTAATTGAAATCGTAGTTGATTCCAAGTGTTCCTGAAAAGCTGTCTTCTCCTCCGGCTATCCAATTATTGAAACTTGATTGATTTAATAAAAGCGATACAGTTCCTTTGGTTTTCCAACCTTCGCCTTCAATTGTATCATTTATTTTTTTTACTGCTTTTTCAGTATTTTGAATTAATTCTTTTTCGGTGTTTTGGGCCTGAGCAAAAGTAAAGTTTAATAAAATGAAGGCTAATAACGTTATCTTTCTCATCGTATCTAGTTTAAGTGTATATTAACAAATATACTAAAAACCGTAGAAAAGTTAAGGATTTATTAAGCGGAAAAGAAAGTTATTTCTTAGATTCCTTGTATAAAGGTACTGCAGAACATGCTTCTCCATACATAATACTTCTGGCAAAAGGCTGCAAATATGTAGTAGCCAAAATATAAGCACGCATAGGAACAGGTTTTCTGGAACAGCCTTTTACAATTACAGGTTTGTTTTTGTATGCCGAATAATCTATTGTAGGTAAAATTTCTTCGTATAAACTTCCGTCAAGATCTTCGATCGTTCCGTTAACTACTTTTTTGGCATAAGGAGCCAGTTGTACTGCCACTAAAATTAAAGCCCAAGCCGGAACAATAGCATCTGTACTGCAATGAACAGCAACGTATTGATCCTGATATTGCGACCAATCATGATTTTTCAAATGCTCTCTAAAGTCTTTTTCTTTCAATAAAAAACCTTCTAAAAGCCATTGTGAAATATCGATTTGCACACGATGTCCTTTTGGATAATAATCCTCAAGATCAAAAACTTCCAAAGCGCTATTAGCGACTTTATTGATAATTTCTTCCATATGAAAAGTTAGTTTCGGGTTTCAAGTTTCAGGTTGTGTGAACTTGAAACTTGAAACCTGAAACAAATTTTATTAAAGCATTCCTAATTCTAATTTTGCTTCTTCGCTCATTAAATCTTTGCTCCAGGGCGGATCAAAAGTAATTTCAACATCAACATCTTTGATGTGTTCTATTGTTTTTACTTTTTCTTCTACTTCTCTTGGTAAACTTTCGGCAACCGGGCAGTTTGGAGATGTTAATGTCATTAAGATTTTTACTTCGTAATCTGTATTAACCATTACATCGTAAATTAATCCTAATTCGTAAATATCAACAGGAATCTCAGGATCGTAAATACCTTTTAAAACTTTTACAATTGATTCTCCTAATTCGTTTGTGTCTATTTCTTGTTCCATAATTTTTGTTTTTCTCACCATATAAGTAATATAAGTTCATTTAATCTGGAATCTTAATATTCTTATATACTTTAATTTTTTTTGTTTAATCTTCTAGCCAGCGATATAATTCGTTGACATATGTTTTTTGTCCTTCGTGATAAAATATTTGTTACGTTGAAATTTATCATTAATCCTATTGGTGATTGCAAAAGTTTCATATAAGACATCAATTTGGCAATATGAATTGGTATAATTTGATCAACTGATTTGAGTTCAAGAACTAAACAATTTTCAATGAATAAATCACATCTTAAATCAGATTCTAATTGTAATCCTTTATACTCGACTGGAATTACTAATTCAGATTGAAAATTAATACCTTTAAGAGACAGTTCTTTGATCATACATTGGTGATAAATATTTTCTAAAAGTCCAGCTCCTATATTTTTATGAACTTCAATCGCCGCCCCGTTAACATGATAAATTAAATCCTTTAAATATTTTTTCGTTACCATTTACTTTTTTAACAATAATAAGAATAAAAAAAAAGAAAGATAAAACTTACAATTTATTTCTTTTTACCATATAAGTAAGAAGTTCACTTAATCTACGAGAGGTAAATTTTGTATTTCTTATATGTTTTTTATCCAATATTAGCGTAAGACTTATATCTCTAATGAACTTATATGGTTTAAAAATTAAAACCTAATTATTCTTAGCATTAAATGCCAAAGCATACATTTTGATGTTTTTAATCATCGATACCAAACCATTCGCGCGAGTTGCCGATAGATGTTCTTTTAAACCAATTTCATCAATAAAATCAGTATCGGCATTTATAATATCTGCTGCTTTTTGATTGGAGAACGCACGAATCAAAATTGCGATAATTCCCTTCGTTAAAATAGCATCACTATCAGCAGTAAAAACAATTTTATCATTGTTCTCTTCGCCGTGTAACCAAACTTTTGACTGACAGCCTTTGATTAAATTCTCGTCGGTTTTATATTTTTCTTCGATTAACGGAAGGCTTTTTCCTAATTCGATGATGTACTCATAACGCTGCATCCAATCATCAAACATCGAAAATTCATCTATTATTTCGTTTTGTATTTCTTTTATTGTCATAATTATTCTTTCGTAAAATCAGTCAGCAAATTAACCAGTTTCTCAATTTCCTTTGGAGGAAAACCATTGTCAAAACCTTTCGTTTCGTATGTTTTCTGATTCTGGGTTATTTTTAAATTTCCAATTGCGGCACCGTCGTAAAAACGTTTTTCAGTTGGTGCTTTTAAATTTGGAATGCTATCTAAATTTATTTTTTCAAATTCGGAAACAATTTTATTCCACTTTTCAGTATCTATTTTGCTTTCTACAGCTTCTCCACCTCTGGTGTTTGTAATTGAAACAGTTTGATTTTTAACAACTACTGTTTTGTATAACCCTCTTGAAACAGCTGAATATTCTATTTCGGTTGATGTCATATCTGCTTTTTTTTGGCTTGAACAACCAGTTCCAATACAAAAAACTAAGAGCAATAAAGATATTATTTTCATAAAAATGTTTTTTAGCTTAACATGGTTTGTGCTTTCTTAACAGCTTCTACCATTTGGTCAATTTCTTCTTTTGTGTTATAAAATGAAAACGAAGCACGAATGGTTCCTGGAATACAGAAGAAGCTCATAATAGGCTGTGCACAATGATGACCGGTTCTAACGGCAATTCCTAATTTATCGATAATCGAACCAATATCGTATGGATGAATCCCATCAATATTAAACGAAACTACTGAAGCTTTATTTTTTCCGGTTCCGTAGATTTTGAGACCTTCAATTTCAAGTAAACGTTTTGTAGCGTATTCTAAAAGTTCATTTTCGTATTGTTGAATATTCTCAAAACCAACATCATTTAAATAATCAATGGCAGTTCCTAAAACAATTCCTCCGGCAATATTTGGAGTTCCGGCTTCAAATTTATGAGGAAGATCGGCGTAAGTCGTTTTCTCGAAAGTCACTTCTTTAATCATTTCACCGCCACCCTGATAAGGAGGCAATTTATTTAACCATGCTTCTTTTCCGTATAAAATTCCGGTTCCCGTTGGCCCACACATTTTATGTCCGGAAAAAGCATAAAAATCACAATCTAAATCCTGAACATCCGGTTTTAAATGCGGAACGGCTTGTGCACCATCAATTAAAACAGCAGCACCAACAGCATGTGCTTTATCAATAATATATTTTATAGGATTAATAATTCCCAGAGCGTTCGAAATATGGTTAACAGTTACCAATTTAGTTTTTTCTGAAAGCAAAGCATCAAAAGCTTCCATCATCAGTTCGCCATTTTCATTTATCGGAATCACTTTTAAAATGGCACCTGTTTTTTCGCATAACATTTGCCAGGGCACAATATTACTATGGTGCTCTAAAGACGAAACAATAACTTCGTCACCCGGTTTTAAAATCGAAGCAAAACCATTTGCTACCAAATTGATTCCGAATGTTGTTCCCGAAGTAAAAAGTACTTCATGAGCAAATTTTGCATTTATATGGTCTTTCACTTTGCCACGAGAAATCTCGTAAGCATCAGTAGCTAATTGACTTAAAGTATGAACGCCACGGTGAATGTTGGCGTTTATTTCCTGATAATATTTGACTTCGGCATCAATCACAATTTGTGGTTTTTGCGAAGTTGCTCCGTTGTCGAAATATACTAATGGTTTTCCGTTTACTTTTTGTGTAAGAATTGGAAAATCAGCTCTTATTTTTTGAATATCTAGCATGTCTTATTTAGAAAAAATCTATTTACAAAAGTACTAAAACTAATTTGGTTTCTCCATTAAAACTATAATTTCCTTTTATGGTACCATCGATTGCAGGAGTAAATATCATTTATGTAATTTTAATTCTATTTTTTCAATTATATGAAATGTAATTCAAAATTGACTCCTAAAATCGTGACCATAAATTAATTATATTGCATTAAAAATAGTTGCATCATTTATGAAAAAATTTCTAAAATTACTCGTTCTCGTTTTAGTTCTCGCATTTCTGTATTTCGGATTTACGACTTATCCAAAGTTGGATTTAATTTCCGGTTTTTCAGCCAAAAGTATTGCTTCGGGACATTTTATTGATAATCGTTCGAAAGAGTTAATCGAAAAAACAGACAATGATATTGACATGATTGATTTGGCGACAAATTCAATTAACGATGCCGGAAAGTTTGCGACTTCTAATGTTTATGGATTAAAAGAAAGAAAAGCAATTTACAGAGAAGGTCTGGGGGCGACTTTGATTAATGATGATTACGATACTTCGAAACCGTATTTATTACCAAAGAGGACAAAATTAATTAACAATCTTCCTTTTCCTTACGGGAATAATGAACCAAAAGATACGCTTTTTGCGAATGTGGATTATTCTATATTAAAGAATGCCGTAGAAAATGCATTCGACAAAACGGGAGGAAAATCAAAACGTACACGAGCGGTGGTAGTTTTATATAAAGATAAATTGATCGCAGAAAAATACGATATCGGTTTTAATAAAGACAGTAAAATTTTAGGTTGGTCGATGACAAAAAGTATTACGAGTTCTGCTTTTGGAGTTTTGGCAAAACAAGGGAAAATTGATATTTATAAACCGGCACCAATTGCAGAATGGCAAAAAGATGATCGTAAAATTATCACGATTAATGATTTACTTCATATGAATTCCGGTTTAGAATGGGAAGAGAATTACAGCACAATTTGCGATGCCACAAAAATGCTTTTTCAGGCAGAAGATATGGGAAAAATCCAAATGGATAAACCTGCAGAATTTAAACCTAACACGCATTGGAATTATTCATCAGGAACGACTAATTTATTATCCCGAATTTTAAGAAACCAGTTTAAAACACAACAAGAATACCTTGATTTTTGGTACAGCGCCGTAATCGACAAAATCGGAATGAATTCGATGATAGTTGAACAGGATATGAGCGGAACTTTTGTTGGTTCGTCTTACGGATGGGCAACGCCAAGAGACTGGTCAAAATTTGGATTGTTATATTTAAGAAAAGGAAATTGGAATGGTGAACAAATTCTTGACGAAAGCTGGGTAAAATACACAGCAACTCCAACCAATACTTCTGAAGGAAAATATGGAGCACAATTTTGGCTAAACGCAGGAGGAAAATTCCCCGATGTTCCGCGTGATATGTTTTATTGCAGCGGATATCAAGGTCAAATGGTGGCGATTATTCCGTCACTTGATATGGTAATTGTGAGAATGGGAGTGAGAGAAGGTGATAAGAGTTTTGATTTTAATGGGTTTTTAAAGAAGGTAATGGAAAGTGTAAAAAACTTAAAATAAACTTAATTGCTTAAGCTTTTTGATCTATTTATTAATTAACAAAAATGTTATTTAAGTTTTTGGCTGTTTTTCTTAAATAAGGCTATCTTTGTTTAAGTTTTTTTAAATAGTTTAAAAATGGAAGAATTTAAATCAGGTCAATATATTAATCAAGGATATTATAAAAGTTTTCAACCCAATTTTATTAATAGAAATTGGATTTTAAATAATATGGAAGTTATTCAACTTTTAAGTAAAGCTGATAGACATTTAGGCCGATTAGATATGTATTCTGAATATGTAAATATTGATTTATTTATTAGGATGCATATTGCAAAAGAAGCAACTCAGTCCTCTAAAATTGAAGGAACACAAACAAATATGGAAGAAGCTTTTTTGAAAAAAGAAGAGATTGCCTATGAAAAAAGAGATGATTGGGAAGAAGTCCAGAATTATATAAGTGCAATGAATGAGGCAGTAAAATTACTGCACAGATTGCCGTTCTCATCAAGATTAATAAAACAAACCCATAATATTTTATTGCAAGGAGTTAGGGGAGAACATAAATTGCCAGGGGAATATAGATCTAGTCAAAATTGGATAGGAGGTGCAAGTATAAGTGATGCTGTTTTCATTCCTCCATTTCACGGTAGTATTAATGAATTAATTTCGGATTTGGAATTTTTTGCAAATGACGAAATTAATCCATTGCCAGATTTGATAAAGATTGCGATTATTCATTATCAATTTGAAACAATTCACCCTTTTTTAGATGGTAATGGAAGAGTCGGGCGTTTGTTAATCACCGTTTATTTGGTTAGCAAAGGAATTTTGAAACAACCTATTTTGTATTTATCTGATTTTTTTGAGAAAAATCGAATTTTATATTATGATAATTTGATGCGAACAAGAACTCATAATGATATTAATCAATGGTTAAAATTTTTTCTAACAGGAGTTATTGAAACTGCTCAAAAAGGAGTTACTACTTTTGATGGCATTTTGCAATTACAAAAAAATCTGGAAGAAAAGTTAAAAACTTTGGGTAATAGAAGCTCAGATGCGCGGAAGGTGGTTGATTATCTGTATACTCAACCTATTATTGAAATCTCAAAGGTGGAAGAATTAATAGGGAAATCTTCAGTAACAGGATATAAATTATTGGCGGATTTAGAAAGATTAAATATTATTAAAGAGATTTCTGGAGCACAAAGAAATAAGCTTTTCGTTTTTAAAGATTATATTGATTTATTTAATCATGAATAATTTTAAAACGCAAAGTTCGCAAAGTTTAAAACTAAACCTTTGCGAACTTTGTGAAACCTTTGTGCCTTTGCGGTAAAAACTGAACTACAAATCAAATCCTAAATTCACACCCAATTTCATGGCGATGATTTTAGTAATTCTTTGTTTTAGTTCCGGTATTTTGATGCTTTCGATAACAGCATTTGAGAATGCGTACATCAATAAAGCTTTAGCTTCTTTTTTAGGAATACCACGAGATTGCATGTAGAACATAGCTGTTTCGTCAAGTTGTCCAACAGTACAACCGTGAGAACATTTTACGTCATCAGCAAAAATTTCTAATTGTGGTTTTGCGTTGATAGTTGCTTTATCACTCAATAAAATATTGTTACTTTTTTGAAAAGCATTTGTTTTTTGAGCTTCTTTTTCTACCAAAACTTTTCCGTTGAAAACTCCAGTCGAACGATCAGAGAAAATTCCTTTATAATCCTGGAAACTTTCGCAGTTTGGAGCCGCATGGTTTACCAAAGTATAATGATCAACGTGTTGTTTATCGTTTAAGATAGAAATTCCATTAAGCGTACTTGTCAATCTTTCACCAAAATGATAGAAGTTTAAGTTGTTACGCGTCAAATTTCCTCCAAAAGAGAATGTATGTACAGAAGCATGACTTTCTTGTTGTTGAGAAACATAAGTGTTATCAACTAAGTTCGCTTCGCTGTTGTCATTTTGAATTTTGTAATAGTCAACAATCGCACGTTTTTGAGCAAAAATCTCTGTAACCGAATTGGTTAAAACCGGATTTTCGTTCAAACTTTGGTGACGCTCGATAATTTGAACATGTGAATTTTCACCCACAATAACCAAATTTCTTGGCTGAACCATTAAAGCGGCTTCATTTCCTGTTGAGAAATACATAATCTCAATTGGCTTATCTGCAACTTTCTTTTGCGGAATATTGATAAAAGCTCCTTCAGATGCAAAAGCAGTATTTAACGAAGTCAAACTTTCGTCTTTGCTTGCAATTTGGTTGAAGTAGGTATCAATAACCATTTTATATTTTGGTTTTGTCAATGCCGATGACATTAAACAAACATCGATTCCGTCGTGTGTTGTAGAAGACAAATGTGAACTGAAAACACCATCAATAAACACTAATTTATAAGTGTCGATTTCGTGTAAAAAGTATTTTTTTACATGATTAAATTCAATTGCATTTTCCTGCTTAGGAAAAACCGTAAAGTCATTTTTTAAAATGGCATTTAGCGATGTATATTTCCAGGCTTCTTCTTTTTTGGTTGGAAAACCTTTATTTTCGAAGTTTTTTAAGGCATTTGTGCGTATGTCATGCAAATCTGAATGTACATCGACACGCTCTTCAAAAGCCATAAAAGACGATACTAATTTTTCTTTTAAATCCATTTTCTTAGTTGTAAGTTATGAGTTATGAGTTATGAGTTTTTGTAAACTATTAACTGTAACTGTAAACTAGTTTTCTGCTTTAATCCAGTCGTATCCTTTTTCTTCTAACTCGTAAGCCAGTTCTTTTCCTCCAGATTTTACGATTCTTCCGTTGTATAAAACGTGAACGAAATCCGGAACGATATAATCTAACAGACGTTGGTAGTGCGTGATAACGATAATTGCGTTTTTCTCGCTTTTTAATTTGTTCACTCCGTTAGCCACAATTCTTAAAGCATCGATATCAAGACCAGAATCGGTTTCGTCAAGGATAGCCAATTTTGGTTCTAACATTGCCATTTGAAAAATCTCGTTTCTTTTTTTCTCTCCTCCAGAAAAACCTTCGTTTAAGGAACGGGATAAAAATTTACGATCAATTTCTAATAATTCAGATTTCTCACGAATTACTTTCAGCATTTCATTAGCAGGCATTTCTTCCTGACCGTTTGCTTTACGAGTTTCGTTGATAGCTGTTTTCATGAAGTTAGTTACGCTTACTCCAGGAATTTCTACAGGATATTGAAACGAAAGGAAAACTCCTTTATGTGCTCTTTCTTCAGGAGCAAGATCAGCAAGGTCTTCTCCGTCAAGGAAAACTTGTCCGCCTGTAACTTCATAGTTTTCGTTTCCGGCAATAACAGCCGAAAGTGTACTTTTTCCAGAACCGTTTGGCCCCATGATGGCGTGTACTTCGCCAGCTTTAACTTCTATATTAATTCCTTTTAGGATTTCTTTATCACCAATTGAGGCGTGAAGGTTTTGTATTGATAACATTGTTTTTTTATTTTATATAAATGTCAATTCTATTTTTGTTGTTTGGTTTAGGATGTTGGCATTAAAATGCGCGTGTCCTAAATATTCCATGCCTAAATAATCGGCTGATTTTTTGAACGGAATGTAAAAACTTTCTTCAATTTCATCGTCGTGAGAATTTGAGATCACGCCAATTTTCTTTCCTCTAAGCTTTCGTCCGGTTTCTTTTTCAATTCGGATTAAATCCGAAAAGCGATCGAAGAAAACCTTCATAATTCCACTCATATTATACCAATATATTGGCGTTGCAAAAATTAAAGTGTCATAATTTTCGATGATACCTTTTATTAAAGGAAAAAAATCATCTTCTCTGTTTTTGCTTTCGTAATCGTAATAGGAAATATTAAAATCACTCAAATTAATTACTTCTATTCCGTGTTCTTTAGAAATTTCGTCTACAATTTTTGTTGTATTTCCGTTTTTTCTTGATGAACCTAAAATGATGACTGTTTTATTTCCCATCTTGCAATTATCCAACAGATCCTTCCAATGAAATCTCTAATAATTTTTGAGCTTCAACAGCAAATTCCATTGGTAATTTGTTCAATACATCCTTACTGAAACCATTTACAATTAAGGCAATCGCTTTTTCTGTCGGAATACCTCTTTGGTTGCAGTAAAAAACCTGATCTTCTCCAATTTTACTTGTAGTTGCTTCATGCTCGATTTTTGCTGATGGATTTTTACTTTCGATATAAGGGAAAGTATGTGCTCCGCAATTGTTTCCCATTAAAAGAGAATCACATTGCGAAAAGTTTCTTGCATTCTCAGCTCTAGGGCTAATCTGCACTAATCCACGGTAACTGTTTTGTGATTTACCAGCCGAAATACCTTTAGAAATAATTGTCGATTTAGTGTTTTTTCCTAAATGGATCATTTTAGTTCCCGTATCTGCTTGTTGGTAATTATTGGTAACGGCGATCGAATAAAATTCTCCAACCGAATTGTCTCCTTTTAATACACAAGAAGGATATTTCCAGGTTACAGCAGAACCAGTTTCAACTTGTGTCCATGAAATTTTAGCGTTTGTTTCGCATAAACCTCTTTTGGTTACGAAGTTGTAAACTCCACCTTTTCCTTCTTTGTTTCCAGGGAACCAGTTTTGAACGGTAGAATATTTAATTTCTGCATCATCCAAAGCGATTAATTCAACTACAGCAGCGTGCAATTGGTTTTCGTCACGACTTGGAGCGGTACAACCTTCAAGGTAAGAAACATAACTTCCTGCATCTGCAATAACAAGGGTTCTTTCAAATTGTCCTGTTCCTGCCTGATTGATTCTGAAATAGGTAGAAAGTTCCATTGGACAACGAACGCCTTTTGGAATATAACAGAAACTTCCGTCAGAGAAAACTGCTGAGTTTAATGCTGCGTAGAAGTTGTCTTTTTGAGGTACAACAGTTCCTAAATATTTACGAACCAATTCCGGGTGTTCTTTTATTGCTTCAGAAATTGGACAGAATATAATTCCTTTTTCTCCTAAAGTTTTCTTGAAAGTAGTTGCCACAGAAACAGAATCGACAACAATATCCATAGCGACATTGTTCATCATCTTTTGTTCATCGACAGAGATTCCTAACTTTTTGTACATTTCTAAAAGCTCAGGATCTACATCGTCTAATGTTTTTGAAGGATCTACTTGTTTTGGTGCAGAATAATATGAAATTGCCTGAAAGTCAGGTTTTTCATAATGAACATTTGCCCATTCCGGTTCGATCATTTCTTTCCAGGCACGAAAAGCCTCGATGCGCCAGTCGGTCATCCATTGCGGCTCTTCTTTTTTAAGAGAAATAGCTCTTACGATATCTTCGTTTAAACCAATAGGAAAAGTCTCGGACTCAATATTGGTATAAAATCCGTATTCGTATTCTTTGGTTTCGAGTTCGATTTTTAAATCGTCTTCAGTATATTTTGACATTTTTTAGTTTTTTAAAACGCTTTAAAAAGAAATTCAAATCGTTTAAATTTGTGCTTAGATTCTTTTAATTTATAGTGAAAAAGATTCACCGCAACCACAAGTTCTGCTTGCATTTGGGTTATTAAATACAAATCCTTTTCCGTTTAACCCTCCTGAAAACTCCAGAATTGTTCCGGCTAAATATAGAAATGATTTTTTTTCAACTGCAATTGTTATGTCGTTGTCTACAAATATTTTATCGTCGTCGCCTTTGGTTTTATCAAATTTTAAATCATATGACAAACCAGAGCATCCACCGCTTTTCACACCTACGCGTACGTAATCGTGAGCGGCATCAAAACCATCATCACTCATCAAGTCGATGATTTTCTTTTTGGCTGTATCAGAAACTTTTATCATTGTTTATGGTATTTGTTTTTCCTTCATTTTAATTTGCATTTAAAAATGGTATGAATTTATTACATTTTAAAGTGCTGTATTTCAATGCTGAAATTAAATTATCTGCAAAGATACGACTTAAAAACCTTTTTCCATAACGCTTCACATTATTATAACAAATGTTAAAATAGATAATAGTTATTTTGTGAAATCAATTTGTTCTAAAGGCAAATTTTCATTTGTTTTTTAAAAATTGTGAAAAAAAGAAAAAAATGATGTTTTTGTAAGATTTACATATCAATTATTCTGATAAAATGTTAAAAATGGGTATTTATACGCATTGCAGGTTGTTAATTATAAGATATTTTTGCAGAAAATTGTGAGTAATTATGAAAAAACAGAATAAAAACAATTGGTTTAAAGTTCTTTTGGCAATCTTCTTAGTTTTTGGGCTTGGGTCTACGCTCTTTATTTTAAGTAAAGAATCATATGAAATTGTAGAGAAACCTATAAAAAGAAGAAGTGATGAAGCCTTACGATTGAGCCTTGAAGCACTTGCACAAAAGAATATTTTAGATTCTTTAAATACTCTAAAATTAGCTTATGATGTAGCTATTCTCGAAAAAACCGCTTTATCTCAGGAATTGGAGCTGGAAAAAATAAAGGTAGAAAACTTAATCGAAATTATAAAAATTTCCAGGAATCCATCTACTTTACAAATAGAGGTTTATCGTAAGCAATTATCAGATTTAAAAACTTCATTGGAATCTAAGATTGTGGAAATCTCAAATCTAAAATCTCAGAATAAAAATTTATTAACCGAAATAGAGAGCCAGAATGTTGTAATGTACAAGCAAAAAGCTGAAAATGACACTTTAATTTCTAAGCAAAAAAAGTTAGAATCAATTTTAAAAGATGCCTCAAGGTTGTCTCTGAATGGATTTAAAGTGATAGCGCTTCGCGAAAAAAAATCTGGAAAAGAACTTGAAACAGACAAAGCTAAAAACACTGATAAACTTAAAGTAAGTTTTTCTGTTAACGGAAATTCTGCTGCCAAAACAGGAAAAAGGGTTTTTTATGTTCAGGTTTTAGACCAGAAAAATAAGGTTTTGGGCGAAAATAAATTGGTTGAATTTGACAATGATAAAGCACTTGTTTACAGCTTTATTGTAGCGGTAGATTTTCAGGGAAAACCGGCAAATGTTTACGGTGTTTTAAATTCTTATGATTATGAATTTCAAAAAGGAACTTACTTTGTCAACTTCTTCGACAAACAAGAAATTATGGGAAGTTCTTCCATTACGCTTGAATAACTGATTTTGGCCCACAGATTAACAGATTTTGCTGATTTACACAGATTCATTTAATTTAACCAAGCTTTTAAGATTTTCTCAGGAATAAAAAAACGCAGTGAAAATCAGTAAAACCCGTAAAATCTGTGGGCAATTTTATAAATGTTTGAGAACATTATGATTGAATGCTTAGCATAAGGAGATTGGATTTCCTAGTTTTGTTTTTCAATTAGAAATATACTCTTATGAAACTTTACCCAATAGAATCCGGAAATTTTAAATTAGATGGTGGCGCTATGTTTGGTGTTGTACCCAAAACAATTTGGAACAAAACCAATCCTGCCGATGCCAATAACTTAATTGATATAGCAGCGAGATGCTTGCTTATTGAAGACGGAAATCGCCTGATTTTGATTGATACCGGAATGGGAGACAAGCAATCTGAAAAGTTTTTTGGATATTACTCGCTTTGGGGTTCGCATTCTATAGATAAATCGTTGGCAAAATATGGTTTTCACCGAGATGACATTACAGATGTTTTTATGACACATTTGCATTTTGACCATTGTGGAGGAAGTGTCCAATGGAATTCGGACAAAACAGGATACGAGCCAGCGTTTAAAAATGCCAAATACTGGAGCAACGAAAACCATTGGGAATGGGCAACAAAACCAAATGCTCGCGAAAAAGCTTCTTTTTTATCAGAGAATATTTTGCCAATGCAGGAAAGCGGGCAATTGAATTTTATAAAACGTCCTGAAAGTGATTTTGCATTTTCTGAAGAAGTAGGATTTGACATTTTTTACGTTGACGGTCATACCGAAAAACAAATGATTCCGCATATAAAATACAAAGACAGAACAATAGTTTTTTGTGCCGATTTATTAGCGACAGCCGGCCATATTCCGTTACCATATGTTATGGGTTATGACACAAGGCCTTTGTTGACAATGCCCGAAAAATCGAAGTTTTTAAACGCAGCGGCAGATCATAATTATTATTTATTTCTGGAACACGATGCACAGAATCAAATAATAACGGTTGAACATACCGAAAAAGGTGTTCGTTTAAAAAATGTTTTTACTTGCGAAGATATTTTGTAGAGAAATTTAAAACATAAAAAAATCCCATTTTCAAATTCATGAAAATGGGATTTTTTAGTTTGTAATGGTAATGATTAGTTTGTTTTAAACTTCCAAACCTGACCAATAGTTTCTCCGCCTTTATTATCTTTTACAACAACTTTCCAGAAGTATTCTTTTGTGGCTTCAATCGTAATAGCATATGAGGTTGAACTTGTATTCTCACTTACTTTTGCTGTAGGAGGATTTGTTGTTCCAAAATATACATCATAAGTCAGAACATCTGTAGCGTCAACATCCGTAGCTTGCCACTGTAAAGTGGCAGTTGCTGTAGTCAATACAATATTTATTGATGGTTCAACCAATTCCGGGGCAAAAGGCAAATGATTAACTACAGCTTCGCCAGAAGTATAAAGTTTAAAAGTGGATGAAGAAATGCTTGACAAACCTTTGCTGTCTGTTGCTTTTATTCTCCAATAATAAGCCGTATTTTTTTCTAATGTAATAGGTGTATTATTTGTTGCAACATCAACTGTTTTCGCAATTTGTGAGAATGAATTATCTTTTGCAACCTCAATGTGATATGTTATTGCATCGTTATTAGCGTCTGTAGAAGCATTCCATTGAAAGCTAACAGTATTGTCTACACATAATTTATTATCTGTTGGAGCAACTAAAGTAGGTACAGTTGGTGCTTCATTTTTAGGAGTTTCAGGATCATCGCTTCCGCCACCGCAAGCAGAAACAAGCAAACCAATAATTGATAAGTATATAAAATTCTTCATTTTTATTTTTTTATAATTTTAATGTATTCCGGAGTTTCTAAATAGATTTTGGCTGCATAAATTCCTGAGGGCTGATTTTCAAGATTTAATTGTGCTTTTCCGTTTTCGATGTTATAGGTTTTAGTCGAAACTAATTGACCTCCAAAATTGTATAATTCTATTTTAACTTCATTTTTGCTCGTTGGAATTTCAATTTCAAAATTTCCGGAAGTTGGGTTTGGATATGCTGATAAAACATCTCCAACTTCCAAAACACTTACTTTTTTAGAAAAAGTACCTTCGCATGCTTTTGCTGTTGCTACTTCTACTAATGCATCTTTATTAACATCTATAGAAAATGCAGCATCATTAGTTTGAAACTCTTCTGTACCATTTACAAAAACTGTAAAAGGCGCAGTTCCTTTTGTGATTTCTACATCAACAGTTTTAGATGTAGTCTTTAAAGTTCCGGCAACAGTTGTTGCTTTTGCGATTGTCAGGGTAAAAGTTTGCTCATATACTTCTCCCGGAATTGTTATAATAATTGTATAGGTTCCTGGTGTAAGGTTGCTAACTTTCAAACTATTATTTGTAAATGTGTTTGCTTTTCCATTAATATTTGCAACGTATGGGAATTGTGCATTTGCAGTTATATTAATTTCTCCATTATTCTCATTAAGACAAGATTCTCCTTTTGATTCAATAGTGAAATTTTTTGCAGGTAAATTAAAACCACATTCCGTGTTGTAACTTGCTGTTGCATCTTTATAAGTAGCCCAGGTTTTATTAGAATAGGCAACATCATCAACTGTTATACAAGTTAAATTTGGATTGTTGATAAAGGTGCTGGGTATGCTTCCGTTAATTTTTGTGTTGCCTCCGTTTTTTAAATTTAATTTGATTAAATTGTTACTGCTGCATAAAAGCTGCTTTAAATTTGGATTTACAGATAAGTCCAAACTAGTTAGTTTATTACTATTGCAGTAAAAAGTTTCTAATAAAGGATTTTTAGAAACATCTAAATTTGTTAATTGATTATTACCACACATTAGAGATTCTAAAGCAGGATACTTTGAAAGATCTAAACTTGTTATCTGATTACTTTCGCAAGAAATACTTTTTAAAAGTTTGTTGGCAGAAAAGTCAATAGAAGTAAGTTTGTTACTGCCAACGTTAATTGATGTTAGATTGACGTTTTTAGATACATCTAATCCAGTAAGATTTTCATTCATACTGCAATTTAAAAGCTCTAATGCGCTATTTTTAGAAACATCTAAACTTGTTAATAAGCCTTGTTGTAAACTATATACACCCTCTTTATTAGAAGCAGAACAAGACAGGCTTTTTAGATTTAAATTATTAGTGACATCTAAGGTTGTTAATCTATTATAAGAACAGTCAAGGTTTATTAAGGCGCTGTTTTTAGAAACATCCAAACTCGTTAATTTGTTGCCATAACAGTTTAGGTCTGTTAGAGCGGTATTTTTAGTAACATCCAAAGTTGTAATACCAGATTGTCTGCAATCTAGTTTTTTTAAGAATTGATTTTTAGAAAGGTTTACAGTTGTTACATTAGCTTCGTAGTTATTAGGAAATTTTAATTCTTCTAATGCTTCAAAATCCTCAATTCCGGCTAAGTTTTCAATTTTATATTTAGCACTGGTATTGCTTAAATTTAACACTTTAATTTTTGCAATTCTATTCGTTAGTACTTTACCGTCTTCAATACCGTCAATTCCTTTTGCTATTAATAGTTTTTCAAACTCTGCATCTGGAATAAGTGTATATAATGGTGTAGGGCAAGCTCCTGCTGTATAATCTACATATTCGTCTTTTTCTGTCCAGTTTTGTGTTGAATAATTTACATCGTCAACTTGTACGCAATACAAATTTGGGTTTCCTATTAAATTTATACTTGTAATTTTGATATTGTTACCGTTTTTTAAGTTTATTTCACTTAATGTGGTAGTGTATTGACAAATTACTGTAGTTAAATTAGTGTTTTTAGATAAATCCAGTATTTTAATCTGACCCCAGTTGCAATTAAAATAATTTAATTTTAAATTTTTAGAGACATCAATGCTTGTTAGCTTTTTTGTTCCACAAGAAATTGATGTTAGATTGATGTTTTTTGTAAGATCTATATTTGCTATTTCAGTATCAGAAAAATTAACACGATCTAATAAAATGTTATTAGACAAATCAAGAGTTGTCAATGGATTTATAAAACAGTTAAGATCAAGTAAATTCAGATTTTTTGAGACATCAATTGACGTTAGTAAATTAGAGTCACAATATAAGGTGTATAGATTTGTATTTTTAGAGACATCTAAAGTAGTTAATTTGCTATTGCTTACGTTTAAAAGACGTAATCCTGTATTTTTACTAACATCAAAAGAAGTTACTTTTGTACCTGAACAAGTGAATGTAGTTAGAGCCTGATGTTTTGAAATATCAATTGTATCGATTAAAGTGTTATCTAATGATAATTTTTGTAAATCAGGGTTATTAGTTATATTAATTGTAACTATTTTATTTTGACTGCAAATTAATGTTGTTAATTTTTTATTATTAGAAACATCTAAACTAGTCAATTTATTTGTGGAACAATTTAAAGACATTAGGTTAGTGTTTTCAGAGACGTCTAATGTTTTTAATAAACCATCAGTTTCTGCGGTAGGATAATAATAATTACCTCCAGTTGCAGACAATGTTTCCAGGGCTGTAAAATCCTGAATTCCTGTTAAATCAGAAATCACTCTTGTATCGACTGTTAATGATTTGACGGTTTGGATTTTCGAGGTTAACACTTTTCCATCTGTTGCACCGCTGTCAATACCTAAAGAGATTAATTTTTTTTCGAATTCAATATCTGGAATCAAAGTATATTGCAAAGGAATACTAGCAACATCTACAACAGAAACATTGTCAATTAAAACTTCAGTATTTACAGAGCCGTTAGCGTAGATATCTATTTCAATGTTTTCTGAAACAGTCGGGGTATAATCAAATTCAATTTTTTTCCATTCTGTAGAAGAAGAAGTAACATCAGATTTTTTAATTATTTCTTCTTTGAAAGTACTTGGTTTATGATATAAACTCAAATCAACAGAATACAAAGCTCCTCTTAAAATCTTATGGTATAAAGTTATACGATAGGTTTTATTTGCCGTAACAGGAAAATATTCGCTGTTAATGTAATTGAAAGTTCCGGTAACAATCGCTACATTGACACTTGATGAACCATTTTGAGCTGTTGTGCTCTGAGAAACCAAGCCGTTAAAATAACGATACCAGTTATCTGGCTGCGAGGACGAGGACCAAATTTCAAAGTTTCCATTCGGGACTAAATTGGTCTGCGCATAAAAAGAAAAATTTGCTAATAATAGCAACAAGAGTAGTTTTGTTTTCATATATTACATTTATGGTTTTGGAAATACAAGAGTACGAATTACAATTGGGGTTTTATTGCGGGATCCCGTATTAAAAGACAAATAATTTTATGTCTTTTTGATTGTGTTTAATGTGTTGATTTAAAGATAAATCAGCTGTAAAATATAGATGAGAAATGTTAGCTTAGAAGATAGTAAAAAAGTCTCATTTTCAAGTGAATGAAAATGAGACTTTTTAGCTTAAAGAATTCAATTATTCCACAATTACCTTCTTAGCCGAAGCCGCATCCTGATTGATTAAATAGATGTAGTAAACACCTTTTGACAATCCAGATAAATTGATTGTATTATTTGTATTGTTTGAATTTAGAGTAAATGTTTTTACTAATTGCCCTAATTCATTATAAACGTTTGCCTGTTCTAAAGTGATATTTAGAATATTTACTTCACCATTTGTTGGATTTGGATAAATCGTAGCTTTTGCAAAAACTGAATCTTCGATGCCCAAATTTTTACAAGTATTAGAGTACGTAGTTGTTGATTCTTTAATACCCGACCAATTAGCATTCGAATAATCTGCATCATCAACCTGAATACAACTTAAAGTTGTAAGTCCTAAAAAGTTAGTATATAAACCAGATGCTGCATTTTTACCAGTTTGTGTTGGCAGGATGAAGTTTCTGTTATTGCCATTTCGTAAGTTCAAAGATACCAATGGATTGTTCGCTACATAAACAATTGTAAGTTTTGTGTTTTCAGATAAATCTAAAGTGGTAAGTTGGTTTGAAGAAGCATTTAATGTTTCTAAAAGACCATTGTTACTTACATCTAAAGTTTTAAGTTGATTATTGCTCACATCCAGATAGGTCAATGAAGCGAAATTTTCAATACCTGACAGATTAGAAATATTGCTGTTGGAAAGGTCTAAAACAGTTATACCACTGATGTTTGCAGCAGTAATTTTTCCATTTAAACCATCAGTATCTATTCCTAAATCAATCAATTTTTGTTCGAAATTCTGATCTGGAATGGCAACAAAGGAAGAAGAACAATCTGAGCTATAGTTTGCTGTTACATCTTTTCTATCAGCCCAATTTGCATTCGAATATGCAACATCATCAACCTGAATGCAAGTTAAATTTGGATTATTTGTAAAGCCTTGCGTATAAATATTTAAGTTTTTGTTATTGCCATTTTTAACATTCACAGTCGCAAAATCATTTCCATAGGATGATAATTTTGTCAGAGCTGTATTTTTAGAAACATCAAGACTTGTCAATTTATTAACATGACACCATAAAGTTGTTAAAGCTTTATTTTGAGCAACATTAATGCTTTTTAATTCATTTTTGTAACAAAAAAAGCTTGCCAGCGCTGTATTATTAGATACATCAATATTTGTCAGTTTATTTTCCTGACAATGGAAATAAGTTAACGCTTTATTATTCGATATATCTATTTCTGTTAATTGATTTGTTGAACAAACAAATTCTTTTAAAGTTGTATATCTTGAAACATCAAGAGATGTAAAATTATTAGCATTTAGATATAAAACATCCAAATTATCACTTTCCGGAAGGACAACAGATGATAATTGGTTTTCGCCACACCAAACAGTTTTTAAAACAGTATTTTTAGAAATATCAAGCGATGTAAGCTTATTTCGATCTAAAAACAAGGTTTCTAAATATTTACTCCTAGAGAGATTAATATTTGTTATTTGGTTGTCTTCAGCGCTTAAATTTCTTAATGAATCGCATTTTGAAACATCAAGAGCTGCTAAATTATTACGGTCTAAATGAATGTGATACAATTGATTAGTTTCCGGAAGTTTAATTGATGTCAGCTTATTATCTCTGCCAAAAAATAGAAATAATTTATTGTTTTTTGAAAGATCAACACTCGTTAATAAATTTGAACTAAAGTATAAAGCATCTAAATTTTTAAAATCTTCGATTCCCGATAAATCACTAATTGAAGATGAAGTAACATCAAGATTTGTTACTGAAGCTATATTCGAAGTAAGGACTTTTCCATCAACAGCGCCTGAATCAATACCTAAATCAATTAATTTTTTCTCAAAATTAGCATCAGGAATTAAAGTATAATTAGTTGTATTAACTGGTGTATACAGAGCTGAAATTTCTTCTGGAGTCAAAACACGATTCCAAATGGCAATATCATCTATTGTTCCTTTAAAGCCTTCTTTTACATTATCTCCCGAAATTCTTTGTCCAATTCTAAAGATGTTTCCAACAGTATCTAAATTCACTGCTTTTTGAACTACAAGTTGACCGTTTACAAATATTGAAATTTTAGTTCCGTCATAAGTAAGTGTAAAAAAGTACCAGTCATTATTAGCGTAATCAAAATTGTTGATATAAAAGTCGTCACTAGAAAAACTCGCTCCGCTTATCATTTGAAGATAACCTTTACTATAAACAGAAAGGGAAAGTCTCTGTAATTTAGCCAAAGTGCCATAATTAAAAATAGATGCGTCATATTTATTCGGATCAGAAAAAGTATCGTTTGTTTTAAACCATCCCGAAATTGTTCTTGCAGCATTGTTTTTAGGAATATTTGGTATAACAGCATCAATGTAGCTGTTTACGCCATCAAAACTATAGGCAGTATTGCTATTTCCGAATCTGTCTGATGTTAAAGTAGCTGCTGTAACAGTTCCATTTGATCCATTACCACTTGTATCGTTAGCATTTCCATTAAAAGGATAATAAGCAACCAAACCATTTGTTGGTATTTGCTCATTTCCTGAAGGCACTGTAATCGTTACACTAACCGATGCTCTCATTAGACTTTCACATCCGTTAATTGTTTGTGAAACATAATAGGTACCCGTTTGTAATAGAGTTGATAAGTTCAAAGCCGTTCCACCAACAGGGACATCATACCATTTAAGATTGCTTCCTACAGCTTTTAAATTTCCAACTGTTGCATTGCTATTAAACGTTTGCGAGTTTCCGGTAGGAGGTGGTGTATTAATTGCAGTTATAACAATAATATTGGAAGCAATACATCCTTTGTTATCTTTCACCCTAACTTCATAATTTCCTGCTTGTAAACCGGTAAACACATTTGAACTTTGATAAGTTAAATTTGGCGAAATTGCATATTGGTATGGCAGTGTTCCTCCGGTAGCCGTCAAAGTTAGAGTTCCATCATTAATGCTGCATGAAGAATTTGTACTCGTTACTATTAAATTAATAAGCGTTGGCTGTGTAATAGTGAAACTTTTTGTAATGGATAATGAAGCAGCATCTGTTACTGTACAAGAGTATTCCCCAGCGCTCAATCCAGTAATCGAACTGGTTGTTTTTCCATTAGACCAAAGATAAGTATATGGAGCTGTCCCGCCAGAAACATCTGTTACCGAAGCTGAGCCATTATTGAGGCCAAAACAGGTTATATTGGCTTGAGATGTTGTCATTGTGTATGAAGATGGGCAATTTACTTTTGCCGGAATAGTAATATTAAGACGTGATCCTGTAGCCAGTTGTCCATCATCATTACTTCCACAAGTCCATACAGTCGAATCTGTTTTCAAGGTAACGGAATAACGATCTGATCCGGAAGCCATTTGCCAATTATTGTCACTTCCTACTTGTATAGGTATAAGACTATTGGTAGTTGTGCTATTGCCGTATTGACCATACGAATTAGCACCCCAAGCCCACAATGAATTATCAGTTTTTATAGCAAATGCAAAACCCGATCCTGTGTCTATAGTTTTCCAAGTTGTCGATGTTCCTATTTGTCTGGGAACATTTTCTGCGACAATTGTGCCAGTTCCTAACTGCCCTGAATTATTATTTCCCCATGCCCATAAAGTACCATTTGTTTTTACAGCAATCATATAGTTACCTCCGGCAGATATTGTTTTCCAATCAGTTGTTGTTGATATCTGTGTAGGAACATTTTTATTATTACTACTGCCATCACCCAGTTGTTTTTGATCATTATTTCCCCAAGCCCATAAAGAGCCATCTGTTTTTATAGCAACCGTAGAGTTACCTCCGGCAGATATTGTTTCCCAAGTAGCTGTTCCTATCTGTGTAGGAACATTTTTGCTTGTATTAGAACCATTACCTAATTGTCCATAATAATTATATCCCCATGCCCATAAAGTACCATTTGTTTTTAAAGCAATTGTGTGGGTGGTTCCCACAGATATTGTTTTCCAATCAGTAGAAGTTCCTATTTGGGTTGGAATGCTTTTATTTACAGATGTACCATCTCCTAATTGTCCGGAACTATTATTCCCCCAAGCCCATAAAGTGCCATCTGTTTTTACAGCAATTGTATATCCCCATCCTAATGCTACTTCTTTCCAGTCATTATCAGATCCTATTTTAGTAGGGACATAACTACTTGTGCTAGTGCCATTACCAAACTGTCCAAACGAGTTATCTCCCCAAGCCCATAAAGTACCATCAGTTTTTAAAGCAAGTACATATGTATTTCCTGCAGCTATAGATTTCCAGCATTGGGCATTTATTTGTAAACAAGAAAATATTAAAATTAAAAGTAAAGTTTTTTTCATAAATAGGATTTTACGTTTTTGGCAGTACAAGAATACGAATTAGAATTGAGGTTTCATTATGGAAAGACGTATTAAAGAGATTAATATGAAATCGTTAGCATACTTACCCCAATGAAAATACATTTGTAAATAAAAGCTTTCTTTTATTGCAAAAACCTACTTAAATTGCTGCAAATAAATCATAACACAGTGTTAACTGTTAGTTTTTTGTAACAAAAAAGTATAATTTAGACCCATCTTTTAACTTTACATTTATAATATAGATACATGAGTCATATAAAACCTCTCAAATTATCTGCTTTTGCATTACTTGTTTTAGCAGGTTGCAGCGCTACTATGCAAGCGCAAGTTTCAACTTCTAAAGAATTTATTACAGCTCCTTTAGCGGTTGTTAAAAAAACTCCGGTTACCGAAAATGAATTAAAAAGATGGAGTCATCTTGACCTGATCAAAGATTCGATTCCGGGAATGAGTGTTGATAAGGCTTATGCCGAATTATTACAAGGAAAAACAGGTAAAAAAGTAATTGTAGGTATCGTTGATTCTGGTGTTGATATTGAGCACGAAGATTTGAAAGGAATGATCTGGACAAATGCTAAAGAAATTGCTGGTAACGGAATCGATGATGATAAAAACGGATTTATAGATGATGTTCACGGATGGAATTTCCTTGGAAATGCTGTCGCTGAAAATCTTGAAATGACCCGTATCATCAAAAAGAAAGATGACGGATCTGCTGAATATAAAAATGCATTAGCTCAGTATACTGAAAAATATGAAGAAGCTTTAAAAGATAAAGAACAATCTGACTTTTTACTTGATGTTCATGCTACAATCAAAAAAGAGCTTAATAAAACAACATACAAAGTTGAAGATTTAAGTGCTATTACTTCTACAGATCCAAAAGTGACAAGAAGTAAAATGATCATGACTCAGATTTTCACCAATGCAGGACCAACTTTTGATCCAGAAGCTGAATTAAAAGAATATAGTGAACAAGTTTACGACCAGTTAAATTACAATTTAAATAAAGAATTTGACGGAAGAAAAGTTGTAGGAGATAATCCTGAAGATATAAAAGACAATCATTATGGGAATAATATTGTTTTTGGTCCGGACAAAGAAAAAGCACTTCACGGAACACACGTTGCAGGAATCATTGCGCAAATTCGCGGTAATAATTTAGGCGGAGACGGAGTTGCCTCGAATGTTGAAATCTTAACCGTAAGAGCTGTTCCTGATGGGGATGAGTACGATAAAGACATCGCTTTGGCTATTCGTTATGCAGTTGATAACGGAGCAAAAGTAATCAACGGGAGTTTCGGAAAAAGCTTTTCACCGCACAAACAATGGGTTTATGATGCAATTAAATATGCTAAGAAAAAAGATGTTTTAATTGTTCACGCTGCTGGTAACGATGGTTATAATATCGACGAAACAAAAAACATCAACTATCCAAATGATTCAGAAGATAACATCAAAGAATTTTCAGATAACGTTATAACAATTGGTGCGATTAATAAACAGTATGGAGAAAGTGTAGTAGCAGGATTTTCAAACTTTGGTAAAATAAATGTAGATGTTTTTGCTCCGGGTGAAGAAATTTATGCAACAGTGCCAAACAATAAATACAAATACTTGCAAGGAACATCAATGGCATCACCAAATGCTGCCGGGGTTGCCGCTTTAATTAGATCATATTATCCAAAATTAAAAGCTTCGCAGGTAAAACAAATTTTAATGGATTCTGGCGTAGCACTTCCTAGTATGGTTATTCTAGGTAAAAACCCTAATTCAAACGAAAAGCCTGTGGCGGTTTCATCGACTGAATCATCAAATACTGCTAAAATGGTTAATGCTTACAATGCATTATTAATGGCTGAAAAAATGTCTAAAAAATAATACCATAAATATACTAATCCAGTGGAAGAGTGCGAACTCTTCCATTTTTTATTATAAAAATCATGCATAAAATTATTCTACTTTCTTTTTTGAGTTTTGGTTTAAACTCAGCTTTTGCACAAAGCGCTCCGTATTGGCAACAACACGCCGATTATAAAATGGAGGTTTCGATGGATGTAAAAAATTATCAATACAAAGGAAAACAAGAGTTGGTTTATACCAATAATTCTCCTGATACTTTAAGAAAGGTGTTCTATCATTTATTTCCAAACGCATTTCAGCCGGAAAGTGAAATGGATGCCCGTCTTCATTTTATAAAAGACCCGGACGGAAGAATGGTCAATAAAGTAAAAGGTGCTGATGGAAAAGATGTAAAACAAAGCAGAATTGAAACTTTAAAACCAAACGAAATTGGTTTTTTAAAAATTAACAATCTTAAACAAGACGGTGTTTCTGCTCAGACAAGAGTTTCAGGAACAATTCTGGAAGTAACTTTGGCAAAACCAATTTTACCAAATTCTAAATCCACTTTTACATTAGATTTTGACGGACAAGTTCCGGTTCAGATTCGTCGTTCAGGACGCAATAACTCTGAAGGTGTTGAATTGTCAATGTCACAATGGTATCCAAAATTAGCCGAATTTGACTTCGAAGGCTGGCACGCAGATCCATACATCGCAAGAGAATTTCACGGTGTCTGGGGTAATTTTGATGTAAAAATTACAATTGATAAAGAATACACAATTGGAGGTTCAGGATATTTGCAGGATAAAAACCAAATCGGTCACGGTTACGAAGATGCCGGTGTAACGGTTACATATCCTAAAAAAGCAAAAACATTAACATGGCATTTTATTGCGCCAAATGTTCATGATTTTACCTGGGCCGCTGATAAAGAATATACGCATGATATTGTAAAAGGACCAAACGATGTCGATTTGCATTTCTTTTACAAAAACAATCCAAAAACAACGGCAAACTGGAAACAATTAGAACCTCTAATGGTGAAAGTTATGGAGTATTACAATCACAGAGTTGGGCAATATCCCTACAAACAATATTCATTTATTCAGGGTGGAGATGGCGGAATGGAATATGCAATGTGTACGCTAATGTTAGGAAACGGAACGCTGGAAGGAATTTTGGGAACTGCAACTCATGAATTGGGTCACTCTTGGTTTCAGCACATTTTGGCTTCAAACGAATCAAAACATCCATGGATGGACGAAGGTTTTACAACTTATATTGAAGACAGCGCTTTGAATGAATTAAAAGGAGATAAAAAAGAAGTAAATCCGTTTAAAGGTAATTATGCGGCTTATTATCAATTGGTTCAATCAGGAAAAGAGCAGCCACAAACCACACATGGCGATCGTTACGATGAGAACAGACCTTATAGTATTTCATCTTATGTAAAAGGAAGTATCTTTTTATCGCAGTTAGAATACGTAATTGGAAAAGAAAATCTTGACGCTACTTTAAAAAGATATTTTAACGATTTTAAATTCAAGCATCCAACACCAAATGATATCAAAAGATCGGCAGAAAGAGTTTCTGGAGCTGAGTTAGATTGGTATTTAATCGACTGGGCACAAACAGCCAATACTATTGATTATGGTATTAAAGATGTTGCTGATAATGCAGGAAAAACAACCATTACTCTGGAAAGAATTGGAAGAATGCCAATGCCAATCGATTTAAAAGTAGAATATACAGACGGAACTTCTGAAAATTTCTATATTCCTTTGAGAATGATGAATTTCATTAAACCTAATCCAAATCCAAACGAAAAAAGAACAGTTTTAGATGATTGGGCTTGGGCACAATCAAACTATAGTTTTGCAATCGACAAAAACAAAACAGCAATCAAAAAAATCACAATTGATCCAAGCGGATTAATGGCTGATATAAAAGCTGCCAATAATGTTTTTGAAGTAAAGTAAAAAATTTAAAATTATTTTTAATGAAGCCAAAGCAAGATTTATTCTGGCTTTGGCTTTATTGTTTTAAAAAAATAGTACTTTATTTTATCATTGCTATGCCTTCAGCACACAGGAAGTTATAATCTATACACCTTTATTAGAATACAATTAAGATATAGAATTAGTGCAGATATATATAGTATCAATGCCAAATACAATGATTTCCACTAGTGAAATTTAATAATTAAATTACTACCTTGGCGCCATTAAAATAGCAAATATTGAGAATTTTTGCGAATTTACGAGCTAAAACAAATTAACAAAACCGACCTGTTTACAAATGAAAATTAGAAAAATTGGACCCAATAATGATTTACATGAAATTAAAAATACGAAAAGAAAACCTTACAAAATTATCTTCTTTGCTGTAGTCATTCTCTCAACAGCAACTTTTTTTGGCTTTAAATATTTAAAAAAACCACCCGTTGCTATTTGTTTAGATTCAGATACAAAAGTCTATAACGAATACAAAGACGCAGTTGTACTTATAAAACACAGCTATGGTTATTTTGCAAAAATTAAAGGAAAAGAAATTCAGCTTACTACTCAAGATGCAAAAGAAGAAACAGTTTTCGGAACAGGTTTTTTCGTAGACAGAGATGGAAAAATATTGACCAATAGCCATGTTTTACAGCCATGGAACTCATCAGATCAAGAGCAGGAAAAAGTAAACACAACTATAAGAAATCTAAAATTGAAAATTGCTTCAATTCTTACTACTGATATTTCAGAAGAGGAGTATCAAAGTTTTATTGAAAGAAACTGGCAAATTGCATCTGCTTATGACGAAAGTGAAGGCGAAGGCGATTACGAGGGAGAAGGTGAAGGTGAAGAAAGAAGTGAAGAGCCAGCAGGAGAAGAATTTGTGAGTTCAGATGATACACAAGAAGATACAACCAAAGTAACAACAGATATTGCAGCCGCTATACCGGTTAAAGAATATGTATCTAAAGAAGATATTGAGGTATATGTAAAAACTGTAGAAATTGCGGTAGCACTTCATGATTCGGATGACCAATGGCTTAGTTGCGAGATCGAAAAAATTTCAGAAGATGCCAATATTGATTTAGGTACTGTACTGTTGACGGATCATAAAACCCCGCAAAGTGTCGTGAATATCATCAATCTTGATAATGCGGTTGAGGATGATGCCTCTTTAAACCCCGGACAAAAAGCAATAATGATTGGTTATCCTTTAGGAATGGATTTAGCACAGACAAATTCAGGTATAAAAGTGCAGCTTTATGATGGTAAAATAAGTAAAGAATCAGACGGGAATAAAATTCAATACAGTATCACTTCTACGCATGGTGCCAGTGGTGCACCTGTATTTAATGAGTGCGGTCAACTAATTGCAGTCAATTTCAGCGGAGTAGATGAGGTACAAGGTTTTAATTTTGGAATTGTCGCTAAGCATATTCGTAATTTCTAATTAAAACCTCTTAAGAAGTTATTATTTTTTCTCTTTTGTAATTAAATAAAAAATCACTTTTTTAATATGAATAAAATTTTTACTATATGTGCATTAATGGTTTATAGTGCAGTTTTTTCTCAAATACCAACTTTGGATGTAGAAAATCAAAAAAAACATCCAGTGATCCTGCAGGAAGTAAAAATTGAAACCAAAATTTTAGGAAATCTTGCATCAACTACCGCAACTTATATATTTTATAATCCTGGTGATAGAATTTTAGAAGGAACATTTACACTTCCGTTACCTGAAGGAGTAAGTATAAGCGGCTATGCTTTAGATATCAACGGAAGCTTAAGAGATGCAGTTCCCGTTCCTAAGGAACGAGCTAAAGAAATATTTGAAAGTGTTGAAAAAAGAAATATAGATCCCGGTATTATTGAAAAAGTAGCCGGAAATAATTTTAGAACCAGAATTTATCCAATTACGGCCAGAGGCACAAGATTCATTAAGATTACATACAATCAGGAACTAAAAAATTCTGCTGCCGATTATCAGTATTTTTTAAGTTTTGCCAATGCAGTCAATATTCCAAAATTTAATTTAAAAGTATTGGTTAATGAAAGTCTGACAACTCCTAAAATTACGGAAAATCCAGATGGAAGTTTTACTTTTCAAAAACAAGGAAATCAATGGATTGCTGAGATTAATAAAGCAAACTTTACGCCAAATGAAAATCTCAAAATAACTATTCCAAAAGCGAACGAGTATTCAAAAGTGCTGCTGCAAAAAGCGTCTGGTGATAAATTTTATTTTGCAGCGAGTGTTTCAACGGATTTCCCTGTGAAGGAAAAATCAAAATCTCATAAGATTGCAATTATATGGGATAATTCATTCAGCGGATCAAAAAGAAACCATCAAAAAGAGCTAGATTTTCTTAATGCTTATTTTTTAGAGAATAAGGATGTTGCAGTATCATTTGTCCTTTTAAATAATATTCTCGAAAAAACAGAAGAATTTACTGTTTCTGGCGGAAACTGGAGCGCACTAAAAAATAGAATTGCTGACTTGAAATATGATGGTGGAACCGACTTTGGTGCATTAAAAGAGATTTCAGGAATAGAAGAATATCTTTTGTTTTCTGACGGAATTTCAAATTTTGGTGATTTGACTTTAAAATTCAAAAAACCGGTAAACAGTATAGTAAGTACGCCAACTTCAGATTTTAACCTTCTTAAACTTTTGGCATCGCAATCAGGAGGGAATTTTATCAATCTTAATGAATTAGACACTCCTTCTGCTCTAAAAACATACAATAAACAGCCTGTTATATTTTTAGGATTTAAAGAAAGTGCCGATATTCAGGAGCTATTTCCAAATGTGGGAACTGTAGTAAATGAGCCAGTGAATATATTTGGAATTTCATCTCCAAATTTGGGCAAACTTACAGCTCTTTTTTCTGTAGGAAATAAGAAATTTGAAGTTCCCGTAGATTTTAATACTGCTGTAAAAGTCGATAACTGGCCAATTGTACAGTTTTGGGCACAAAGAAAAATCAATGATCTTGAACTGAATTCAACCCAAAACCGTGATGAAATTAGAAATTTGAGCGAACAATTTGGCGTGGTAAGTAAAAACACCAGTCTTATCGTATTGGATGATGTTGATGATTATGTGCGTTACGGAATTAAACCTCCGCAGGAATTATTATCGGAATACAACAAAATCGTTTCAAGAAACAAAAAAGAAATTTTAGAAAAAAGAAAAACCCTTCTATCCAAGTCTTTTGATATAACCCGTGAACTGGTAACCTGGTGGAATAGCGAGTTTAAACCTGTCGAAAAAAAGCAATACCCTAAGATTTCTAAACAGTCATTAGCAGAATCAGCAAATAAAGATCAGTTAGAAGATAATGCTGTTTATAGTAATGAAGAAATGGCTAGGTCAACAAAATCCACAGGTAAAATAACTTTGGTAGATGTAGAGAGCAATCAAGAGTATATGAAGGATTTTCAGACTTTACAGTCTGCAGAATTGATTTACCAGAAATATCTTGAAAATCGTGCTAAATATGAAAATCAGGTAACCTATTATTTTGATGTTTCTAAACTGTTATTTAAAAAAGGAGACAAAGTACTTTCTCTAAAGGTTTTAAGCACATTAGCAGAGCTTGATCTGGAAAATGAAGAGTTATACAAGACTATATACTATCTGCTAAAACAGAGAGGTAATTACGAAAAAGAATTATGGATTACCCAAAAAATTCTGGAATGGAGACCATTCGATTCTCAAAGTCACAGAGATTATGCCTTGGCTCTCATTGATAATAAAAAACCTCAGGAGGCTCTTAATGTCTATAAATCTATGCTTTATCAGGAATATACAGATGAAATTTCAGTAAGAGACAACGGTATAGAGGAGATTTTAATTATGGAGATTAATAATATTCTAAGCCAAAACAAAAATGTCGATGCAAGCAAAGTAGATGATCGTCTAAAAGCAAATCTTCCGGTAGATATTCGTATTGTAATCAACTGGAATAAAGACAATACAGATATAGACCTTTGGGTTACAGATCCAAGAGGAGAAGATTGCTCCTATTCTCATAAATCTACAGAAATTGGAGGAAGATTAAGTAATGATTTTACTCAGGGTTTTGGTCCTGAACAGTTTTTACTAAAAAAAGCCATAAAGGGTAAATATAAAATTAAAACCAATTTTTTTGGAGAGAGACAGAATATACTTTCCGGCCCAACAACAGTGATGGCAGAAGTGTATTTGTATTACTCTGATGGAAGACAAGAACGTAAAATTGCTGTTTTCCAAAGTCAGAAAGAAAATAAACGCGAAAACGACAGTAAAATTCTGATTGGAGAATTCGAGTTTTAGAAAACTTAAAACAAAGCCCTTAAAAATATTTTTAAGGGCTTTTTGGTTTTTTCAAATTTATCTAAAAGTAATTTATATTGTTTTTACTTCAACAATGGTATCAGAATTAGTTTTCTTAAAAGGAAACCATTGCTTATAGCTCGCGCATCTCCAAAGCCATTCAATTGGTCCGTAATTGTATTTAGACAACCACCATTTACTTATAAATAATTGAAGAATAAAAACAAAAATTGCCAGTGCAAAGAAAAACCAATAGGGCATTGTAGCTTTGATTCCCAAGCCAATTCCCGAAAAAATAAGAGCAGTCAGAATATTTTGTGCAATATAATTGGTCAATGTCATTTTGCCGCCGGCACTAAAATAACTGAAAACCGTTTTTAGTTTTCCATTAGCGAATAAGAGCGTAATTCCGGTTGCGATAAACACCATTGTGCTTAAAATCAGCCAGAAATAGGGGTGGAAAAATTTAAGAAAACCAGCTTTGTATTCAATAGCAGCAAAAAAAACAACACCAATTATAATGGCAATAACTAAGCTGCTTATAAGTACATATTTCAAAAGTTTTTTCATTTCGTTTAATCTGTCAAAAAAGTTTAATTTTTGAAGCATAACACCAAAAAGCATGCAGCTCAGCATTACAATATGTGCAGTAATAGCATACCCTGGAGCAATGATTTGTTGATGAAAAGTAGCCAGTAAATTAAATTTAAAAAACTCCAGCCAGTTTCCGGAATAATAGAGTTTTAAATAGTCAGGATTTGAAATAATGTCTATCCTTTCAAAATTAAAGCTTTTGATGTAAGCCATTACAAAAGGAACAATAAGAATAAGGACTGCAGAAATAATACCTAATGTTTTTGCCGAACATTTATAAAAAAGCAATAATACAAGTCCTAAAAAAGCATAATCTTTTAGAATGTCCCCAAACCAAAAAGCAGAATGAATAAAAGCCAGTATAAAAAGCAAAAACATTCGCCAGCTAAAAAAGGTAACAGGGTTTTTGCCTTTTGCAGTGACATTATTAATTAAAATAGCAAAGCCATAGCCAAATAAAATGGTTAATAAAGTCCATGATTTTCCGGCGAAAAAAAACTGATCAAACTTAGATAATATTTCAGATAAAATACTGTTGGTTTCGTTTGGTAAACTAATGTGCGGAAGACCACCATAATTGCCAATAACTACACCTAATATGGCCCAGCCACGAAGAATATCGACAATAGCAGTTCTTTTGCCTTGTTCGATAGGATGATAAGAATTTGTCATTTGATTAACGTTTTGTTGTGATTTGATTGATGATTTTAGATAAATTTGAAATTATTCTGATACAGCCAAAAATAAGAAATTATGTAATCGAATAATTATCTTTAAAATAACTTTCATAAAAAAAGCGTGATAATCTAAAGAATTACTTTCAGATTATCACGCCTTAAAGGGTTGATGAATAATAGAGCTTAACTCAAATGTTCAAGCATATCTTTTGTCATCGATTCAAGATCAAAGGTATGTTTCCAGTTCCAGTCTTCTCTTGCGGAACGGTCATCAATACTTGCCGGCCAGCTGTCCGCAATTTTCTGACGGAAATCAGGCTTGTAAGTAATCTCAAATTCAGGAATATGTTTTTTAATTTCAGCAGCAATTTCAGTCGGAGTAAAACTCATTGCAGCCAAATTGTATGACGAATGTATTTTGATATCCTCAGCAGGAGCTTTCATGATATTGATGGTTGCTTCAATTGCATCATCCATATACATCATCGGCATTTTGGTTTCTGAAGATAAAAAGCATTCGTATTTTTTATCGGCAATAGCCTTATAAAAAATATCAACCGCATAATCTGTAGTTCCACCACCCGGAGGAGTAGACCAGCTAATTAAACCAGGATAACGAATGCTGCGAACGTCAACACCATAAATATTATGGTAATATTCACACCATCTTTCGCCTGCTTGTTTGCTGATTCCGTAAACCGTTGAAGGTTCCATTATGGTGTATTGAGGTGTGTTTTCTTTAGGAGTTGTAGGTCCAAAAACGGCAATACTCGATGGCCAGAAAATCTTTTTTATTTTTTTTGCTTTCGCCAGATTCAAAACATGAAAAAGAGAATTCATATTCAAATCCCATGCAAAAGCAGGATTTTTTTCAGCAGTAGCCGATAAAAGCGCTGCCATCAAATAAATGTCAGTAATTTGATGTATTTCAACGAGATGCTCAATTTGATTAAAATCTAATGCATTGACCACTTCAAAAGGCCCTGAATTTACAACATCAGTATTTAATTTTCGAATATCAGAAGCAATTACATTTTCTGTTCCGTATAACTTACGTAGTTTTTGAGTCAACTCTGTCCCAATCTGACCGCAAGCGCCAATGATCAATATTTTTGGATTCATTTAAGAAGATTTAGTCTTGCAAATATAACGTTTTCGCAAATAATTTTATTTTTTACACAACTAAATTATAAAATTAATAACAATGATGTTTGTTTTTTGGATTATTCTTCATTGAGGCGATTAATTTTTTACCGCAAAGCACGCAAGGTTTTTTTAAATTAAGCAGTTTTATAAAAACACAAAGTTCGCAAAGCTAGATGCTGAACCAGCTTTGCGAACTTTGTGTTTTCTAAACTTACTACAACATAAAAATCTTGCGTGCTTTGCGGTTAAATTTTAATCTGTGTTAATCTGTTTAATCCGCTTAATCTGTGGCAAAAAAATAACCTTGATTTATAGAATCTTTAGCAAAAATCAGAATTCATAATTGTAAATTTACTTTGTAACTTTGTAGCTTAATGTTTTGCCAAATGAAATATAAAATATCTCTTTTTCTACTTTTAATTTTTGTGTTGAATTCTTGTCAGGATGAAAACGAAAAACGTCTTGCTGAGAACCAAAAAGAAGCAAAAAAGAAAGAAAAAATCTTCGATAATATTAATAAAGCCTGGGTTTTTATTGACGAACCGATCAATGAAGTTTCGGAAAAAAATGAAAGAGAATGGAATGAATGGCGTGATTTTTTAAAAGAAATTGGAGAGAAACCGAGAAAGACAATTGGTGCATTTCAAAAAAAATCAGCAGCAATTTCAAAAAAAGCAATGGCTTTAAACACCAATATTCCGGCGCAATTTAATCAGCCCCAAATAAAAGCCCGAATTTCAATTTTGATTACCAAAGTTAAAATGATGGATTTATTTATTCATTTAAATCAAATTCCGGATGAAAAGGTTACTTTTTTAATTGGAGAAATAAATAAGGAAATGGTTTCTTTAGAAAGACAATTTGACAAAATTGTAGAGAAAAGTAAGATTCCGAAAGAACAAGGAGAAGAAGATTTCCTGAGAATGTTAGATACAACACGTGCCATTCCGAACACAACAGTTGCACCAATAATGCCGCCGCCACGAAATATAGATCAAAATTCACCAAAAGTTGAGTAAAAACGCCTTATATACAACGTATGACAATCTGCCTAAAACACAGCAGATTGCCACACAATTACTGGAACAGAATCAGGTAAAAATGCATCTTAGCGGATTGTTAGGATCGGCTGTTTCGTTTATAATTCGCGGAGTTTTCAAAAAAACCGAATTGCCTTTTTTAGTTGTTTTAGACAATAAAGAAGAAGCCGCTTATTATTTAAATGATTTAGAACAAATGATTGGCGAGCAGGATGTATTATTTTATCCCGCTTCATTTCGTCGTCCGTATCAGGTTGATGAAACAGATAATGCCAATGTTTTGCTTCGCGCTGAAGTTTTAAACAGAATAAATTCAAGAAAAAAACCGGCTATAATTGTTACGTATCCCGAAGCGCTTTTTGAGAAAGTTGTGACGCGTCAGCAATTGGATAAAAACACTTTGAAGGTTTCTTTAAATGACAAGATTTCAATTGATTTTATTAATGAAGTTTTGTTCGAATACGAGTTTAAAAGAGTTGATTTTATTACAGAACCGGGAGAATTTTCGGTTCGTGGAGGAATTGTCGATGTATTCTCATTTTCAAACGACCATCCATATCGAATCGAGTTTTTTGGTAACGAAGTAGACAGTATTAGAAGTTTTGATGTAGAAACACAATTATCTATAGAAACGCACAAAAAAATTACGATTATCCCGAATGTTGAAAACAAAATATTTCAGGAAAACCGCGAAAGTTTCTTGGATTATATTGCCGAGAAAACGGTGGTTTTTATTCAAAATACCGACGGACTTTTTAGTCAGTTAGATAAACAATTTGCAAGGGCAGAAGAAGCTTTTGGGAAACTTTCTGGAGAAATAAAACACGCCGAACCAGAGCAATTATTCTTAAACCAAAGTTCATTTATTAAACGCGCTTTGGATTTTTCGATTGTAGAATTGGCTTCAAAACCCATTTTTAAAACGACCAAAAAATTCGAATTTCATTTTCAGCCTCAGCCATCCTTCAATAAACAATTTGATTTATTGCTCAATAATTTGAGCGAAAATCATTTTAACGGATATAAAAATTATTTGTTCTGTTCGAATGAAACCCAGGCAAAACGTTTTCACGATATTTTTGAATCGCTTGATGAAGCAAATTCTGAAAACATCAGAAAACAGTATAATACTATTGTGTTACCTCTTTACCAGGGTTTTATTGATGAAGAAAATCAAATAACAGCTTATACTGATCACCAGATTTTTGAGCGTTATCATAAATTCAACATTAAAAACGGCTATTCAAAAAAACAAAATATTACGCTTAAAGAATTAACCGCACTTTCGGTTGGCGATTACGTTACGCATATTGATCACGGAATCGGGAAATTTGGCGGATTGCAGAAAATTCAGGTGGAAGGCAAAACTCAGGAAGCCATAAAATTGGTTTATGCCGATAATGATATTGTGTATGTGAGCATTCATTCGCTTCATAAAATCTCCAAATACAATGGAAAAGACGGAACGCCTCCAAAAATCTATAAATTAGGATCGAACGCCTGGAAAATTTTAAAACAAAAAACCAAAGCGCGCGTCAAACATATTGCATTCAACCTGATTCAATTGTATGCAAAACGCCGATTGGAAAAAGGGTTTCAATTTGCGCCGGACAGTTACTTGCAAAACGAATTAGAAAGTTCGTTTATTTATGAAGATACGCCGGACCAAACCAAATCGACGCAAGAAGTAAAAGCCGACATGGAAAGTGATCGCCCAATGGATCGTTTGGTCTGCGGTGATGTTGGTTTCGGAAAAACAGAGGTCGCGATTCGTGCCGCTTTTAAAGCCGTTGACAATAGTAAACAAGTTGCGGTTTTGGTGCCGACCACGATTTTGGCTTACCAACATTACAGAACTTTCACCGAGAGATTAAAAGATATGCCGGTTTCTGTTGGTTATTTAAACCGATTTAGAACTGCAAAACAAAAAACGCAAACTTTAAAAGATTTAGCCGAAGGAAAACTCGATATTGTCATAGGAACGCATCAATTGGTTAACAAAAATGTGGTTTTTAAAGACTTAGGTTTATTAATTGTCGATGAGGAACAAAAGTTTGGCGTAAACGTAAAAGATAAATTAAAAACGATTGCTGCAAATGTTGACACGCTAACATTAACGGCAACGCCAATTCCGAGAACGCTTCAGTTTTCGTTAATGGCAGCGCGAGATTTATCGGTTATTACAACACCTCCGCCAAATCGATATCCGATAGAAACAAATGTGGTTGGTTTTAATGAAGAAATAATTCGTGATGCGATTTCATATGAAATTCAGCGAAACGGACAAGTTTTCTTCATCAATAACCGAATCGAAAATATAAAAGAAGTAGCCGGAATGATTCAGCGTTTGGTTCCAAATGCCAGAGTGGGAATTGGTCACGGACAAATGGACGGTGCCAAACTGGAGGAATTAATGTTGGCTTTCATGAACGGAGATTTTGATGTTTTGGTCGCAACCACAATCATCGAAAGTGGTCTGGATGTACCAAATGCGAACACTATTTTCATCAACAATGCCAATAATTTCGGATTATCAGATTTGCATCAAATGCGCGGGCGTGTTGGTCGAAGCAACAAAAAAGCATTCTGTTATTTCATCTGTCCGCCTTACTCGTCTATGACCGAAGATGCCAGAAAACGTATACAGGCTTTGGAACAATTCAGCGAACTCGGAAGCGGTTTTAATATCGCAATGAAAGATCTTGAAATTCGTGGTGCTGGAGATTTATTAGGCGGCGAACAAAGCGGTTTCATCAATGAAATTGGTTTTGATACGTACCAAAAAATCATGAACGAGGCCATCGAAGAATTAAAAGAAAACGAGTTCAAAGATTTATATCCGGAAGAGAATAATATCGACACCAAAGAATATGTAAAAGACATTCAAATCGATGCCGATTTCGAACTTTTATTCCCAGATGAATATATCAATAACGTTTCAGAACGTTTGGTTTTATACAACGAATTGGGTGCCATAAAAGACGAAGCAGGATTACAGGAATTCGAAAGAAAACTAATCGACCGTTTCGGGCCATTGCCAAAACAAGCAACAGCATTACTAAATAGCATCCGTATAAAATGGATTGCTACAAAAGTGGGAATTGAAAAATTGGTTCTAAAGCAAGGCAAAATGATTGGTTATTTTGTTTCAGATCAGCAATCAGATTACTATCAATCGTCTAAGTTCAGAAACGTTTTGCAATTTATTCAAAAGCATAGTTCTCTCTGCAAAATGAAAGAAAAACAAACCGTAAACGGACTACGTTTGTTGTTGACTTTCGAAAATGTTAAATCGATAAAACGAGCTTTGGAATTGATGGAGTTTTTTGAAGAATAAAGAAAAAAGTTTGCCACGAATTTCACGAATTTTCGCTAATTTTTATAAAACAAGAGTGAATTTTATTCGTGCCAATTAGTGAAATTCGTGGCAAACGTCAAAATTAAGTTTTATTTATATTTTACTTAAGAAAAAACTTAGAAGTAATAAGGTTTCTTTGGATCAAATTTCCAAACCAACTTTATATGCAATGCCACTTTATTCTTTTGTTTTTATTTTTTGGATTAACTTCAATTTCCGCTCAGGAAAACCCTCAAATTATAGCTGTCGACACTTTAAAATCTGAAACTATAGATCCGCTTCGTCCGGCAAAAGCTGCATTTTATTCGGCTATTTTTCCGGGTTTAGGGCAGATATATAATAAAAAGTACTGGAAACTTCCTTTAGTTTACGGAGCAATTGGAACAAGTGCTTATTTTTATTTTGACAGTCAGAAAAACTATAATATTTATAGAGACGAATACAAAAACAGGCTTGCAGGAAACACAAGTGATTCTGAATATTTGTCCAGATTAAGTGAAAGTCAATTAATAACTGCTCAAAAGCAATTTCAAAGAAATAGGGATTTATCGGCTTTGTTTGTTGTTGGGTTTTATATTTTAAATATAATCGACGCTAATATTGATGCTGCTTTATCTCAGTTTAATGTAAGTGAAAAATTGGCATTTCAACCCGTAATAAATAGGAATACCTTAACATCAAAAGATGATTTTGGAGTAGCTTTAAATTATTCATTTTAGAAAAAAGGTTGCCACGAATTTCACAAATCACCACGAATAAATTTAGTTTACACATAAAAAAATTAGTGCTAATTAGTGAAATTCGTGGCAAACAAAAATAAAAGCCCTAATGAAATTTTCATTCGGGCTTACTTTTATCTAAATTGAAATTACTTAACAATAAGTTTTTTTATTCACATTCAGACCAATTTATTATTTTAATTAGTTTTTTAAATCTTTAATTACTTTAAAAGCAACGTCAACCTGATCTTCTCCAACTAAAATGGTGAATTCATTTGAAGTCGAAATTACCTCATTTATAATGATTCCTTCCCAAGCCAAACGCTGGAAAATGAAATAATAAATACCAGGAACTACGATGTTTTCTTTTGGTAATTTTACTGTTATCGAAGCCAGATTATCTAATTTCTGAATTAGTTTTTCGCGCATAAAATGTTTTTCAACCAAATGATTTACGCTGCTGCTAACCACGATGTTAGTTTCATTTACACCACGGGACGAGGTGTAAAAAATATCAGATAAAACATTAATGTCCGAAATTAAATCCGCTTGTTTGTTCAATACAGTTTCTGAAGCTGCAAAAGTGTAATCTGTCAATTCAGAACGAACCGTAATCTCACCAATATTCTTAATTACCTTATTAATTTTATGGTTCAATTTAAAATCTAATTCTTCAGTGAGCCGTTTTAGCGACATTACAACGGCGCCTTGTTTCACTTCTTTACCAAATTCACTTTCCAGTTCGGTCATGATGTTCCTGGACAGAGAAGTTAAGTTGATAATTCCAAGCGACAATGCGTTTAATAGAAATGGCTTTGTTTTGATGTAATTTTCTACAATTGATGAAACGGTTTTCATAATTCTTTTTTTTTTTTTGTAACTTAATTGGGTTGGTTTAGTTTAATAGGTTGTTATAAAACCTTGCAAATATAAATAAAAAAACAATTTGTTACAAATATAACAATAAAAAATTATGTTAAAAATGGTAAAAAGCATCTGTAAGATGTTCAATTGCAAATGTTTCATTGTTTTTTTGTACGGCAATTATGTCAAAACGAATTTCTAAATCTTCTTCAAAATCCTTTTCCCTATAGTTTATGTAGGCATTTATTGCTTTTACCAGTAATTGAATTTTTTTTGGCTTGACAAAATCTTGTGGCAATCCAAAATCTGTGCTTGATCTTGTTTTGACTTCTATTACGGCTAAAAAATTATCTTTTTGTGCAATTATATCTATTTCTGCCTTCTGAAAAATCCAGTTTCTATCGAGTATTTTATAACCATTTTCACGGAGATATTCTACCGCGAGTTCTTCTCCTTTTTTTCCGAGTTCGTTGTGTTCAGCCATTTTTGCTTTTTAGCCACGAAGTCGCAAAGACACAAAGTTATTTCTTTGCGTCTTTGCGACTTCGTGGCTATTTTGAGTTTATATTATTTTTTAAAAGTAAGCGTGCTTCCGGAGGCGTTTACATCAATTGTAACCGTGCTTCCCATAATTAAAGCTCTGTTATCCTGAATATGTCCCGCAGGGAAATTAAAAATGACGGGAATATTGTATTTTTTAGTGACGTCATCCACAATTTCTACTGCATTTTTTCCCCATGGCACTTCGTTGTCTTTCATTTTGGTCATGGCGCCAACTACAATTCCTTTTAGGTTTTCGATACAGCCATTTCTGCGTAAATTCATCATCATACGATCAATATGATATAGATATTCGTCTAAATCTTCAATAAATAAAATTTTATCCTTGCAGTCTATTGCCGATTGTGAACCTAATAAGCTATATAAAATAGAAAGATTTCCGCCCACTAATTCGCCAGTTGCTGTTCCAAAACGATTCATTTTATCAGGTCCAACAGGGTAGGAGAGCGGTTCACCAAACAAACTCGATTTCATTGAGCTAATAGCTGCAGGAGTCGCACGCGGAATCGTTACAGGCATTACACCATGAATTGATTTATAACCCATCGTGTTTAAATGGTTGTGCAAAACAGTAACGTCGCTAAAACCTATAATCCATTTTGGGTGTTGTTTAAATTTGGTAAAATCAAGTAAATCAATCATTCTAACGGTTCCGTAACCACCACGAACACACCAAATCGCTTTGATATTTGGATTATCTAATTGTTTTTGAAAATCAGCGGCACGTTGTTCATCAGTTCCTGCCAATTGATTAAAATCGAGTCCAATTGTAGTTCCTACAACTGCTTCCAGACCCCAACTATGCAATAAATCGATTGTTGGTTTTAGGTTGTCATCGATATTTTTTCTGGCAGTTGCTAAAATGGCTACAGTATCTCCTTTTTGTAAATAAGGTGGTGTTATCATGTTTTGTTGAGATTGACAGGTGAATGATTGTAAGGCAAAAATAAGAAATATGAATTTAAAGCAACTAAAGTGTTTCTTCAGGTGATGGAAATTATTCGTTTTCATATTTTTTCTTTTGCTTAAAATTATAAATTATTTTTTAAATAAGATTTTGCGTCAATAATTAACCGCCATATTGGTTTTGCAATTTTTCTAAAAGAAGCATTAATCCTTTGTCTGCTTCTTCAGACTGTACATTTGCAAACAGAATAAATGCTTTGTTTATTGCAGGGCAAATATACACTTTGGTTAAAAAAGTTCCCGGATTTCCGTTGTGAAATGAATATCGTAATTTGTTATTTTCTTTGATTTCTGATTCCCATCCAAACGAAAATTCAGGTAAACCGTAATGCATTTTATTAAATTCTTCGGCGCTTAATAGTTTTGATTTCCCCAATAAGCCCTGCAATTGCATTTGTGTAAATTTACAATAATCAGGCAAACTAACGTTTACATTTCCTGCCGATGAAAGCCAGTTGAGTTTGTAATTTGATGCCGGAGCCTCGGGTTTTAAATCTTCATCATGTCCCCAGGGCTGATTAATATCTTTTAAATTTGGCTGGCCAAAATCAAAATCGATATTTAAACTTTTGCCTAATTCTTTTACCAGAGTTTCATAAGTTTTGCCTGTTGCTTTTTCGAGCATCAATCCAGCAGCAACATAACTTGGATTTGACCAATAAACATCTTGTTTTTTTACATTCTGATTTTGCTGTAAAAACCAGGCTATAAATTCATAACGCTGTTGTTGATTATTTCCTTTAATTTCTTTTTGGGTTGGCGTTTCATTTCCATACGACCAAATACTTAGTTTGGCTCTAAAAGTTATAAAATCCTGTAAAGTAAAATCGTAAGTTTCCTGATTGCTTTTTGCTTTTAATTCAGGGTATAAATCAAAGAATTTGGTGTCCCATTTTATTTTTCCTTCTTTAACCAAAATCGTTGCCAAATAGCTTGTGACTGTTTTTGTGATTGATCCTAAACGAAATCGATCATCAATTTTTGCTTTAAAATCAGTATTAATTCTTTGATTTCCTAAAGTTTCAATTTCTAAAACAGTATCAGACGAAACAACAGCATAAGCCAGTTCAGGAATATGATATTTTATTCTGATGCTGTCGGCAAGTGCGCTATTTTTTTGACAATAAAAAACATCAGAAAAGGTAAATAAAATAAGAGCAAAAAAGATTTTTTTCATTTTTTGAATAGAAGAATTGAGTCAGCAAGTTACAAGAGAAATTACAATAAAAAAATGTCAAATGAAAATTAAATTTAATATAAATTTCTTACAAATAATTTTATTCTTTACTTTGGATTTTTATTCAATCAAAATATATGCACACGCTTAAGTTAAAGTTCTTATTAATATTCGTCCTTTCAATATTAAACATACAAGCCCAGTCTAAAAAGTACACTATTCATACCGTAGCTTTTTATAATTTCGAAAATCTATTTGACACTATAAATGACCCAACTACACATGACGACGAATGGACGCCAGCCGGAGTTCAAAATTGGACGAAAGCAAAATATCAGCAAAAATTAAAAAATCTTTCGATTGTTTTGTCAGATATTAGAACTCCCGAAAACCCAAATGCACCGACAATTATTGGTGGTTCTGAAATTGAAAATAGAGGTGTTTTGGAAGATTTGATCAAAGAACCCAAATTGCTTAAATTCGATTACGGAATCATTCATTTCGATTCTCCGGATAAACGAGGAATTGATGTAGCTTTATTATATCAGAAGAAATATTTCAAACCAACATCGTATTCAAACATACCTTTATATATCTTTAAAAATAAGGAAGCAATCAAAGAAGAGGAAAAAGCGGAAACTGAAAACGAGGAAGTAAAAATAAAACCTCAAAATAATAGGGTTTTTACAAGAGATCAGCTTTTAGTGACGGGCTATTTAGAAGGCGAAGAAATAAGTATAATTGTCAATCACTGGCCTTCGCGCTCTGGCGGAGAAAAAGCTTCGAGTAAATTTCGGGAAGAAGCGGGCAAATTAAACAGAAGGATTATCGATTCGCTACAGCGTATAAATCCTAATGCCAAAGTAATTACAATGGGAGATTTAAATGATGGGCCTTATAATAAAAGCGTAAAAGAAGCTTTGGGCGCGAAAGCAAAAAAAGGAGATGTCCCTGAATTTGGTGTTTATAATCCGTTTGAAGAAATGTTTTATAAAGGAATGGGAACGTTGGCTTTTCGAGATTCCTGGGATATTTTTGACCAGATTATAGTATCAAAATCATTGATTGATCCCAATTTTGAATCATTTAAATTTTGGAAAGCAGGTATTTTCAACAGATCCTATCTAATTCAAACTTCGGGTAAATATAAGGGATATCCGCTGCGGCACACATTAACAGAAGTTGGTTTTAGTGACCACTTTCCGGTTTATATTTATTTGATAAAAGAAATACATCTTTAAAAGATAATTGAGAGGTGCACAGCAATGCGTCTCTACAAATTTACTAACTTAGCTACATAAACGTAGTACTCAAAAAATGGCAATAGCAAAACCCTTTAACCTTACCAAATGGATCGACGAAAACCGTCATTTACTTAAACCGCCTGTTGGAAACAAAAATCTTTATGTAGATTCCGGTGATTATATTGTAATGATTGTTGCAGGCCCAAATGCCCGAAAAGATTATCATTATAACGAAACCGAAGAACTTTTTTATCAGCTTGAAGGCAATATCAAAGTTGTCATTCAGGAAGATGGCGAGCGTAAAGAAATGGAATTACATGCAGGTGATATGTATTTGCATCCTGCAAAAATTCCGCATTCTCCCGTTCGTTCTGAAGGTTCAATAGGTTTGGTAATCGAACGTAAACGTGCCGGAAAAGGGTATACTGATGGATTGCTTTGGCATTGCGATAATTGTAATCATAAACTTTATGAAGTGTTTTTTGAATTACATAATATAGAGAAAGACTTTTTGCCGCATTTCGAACATTTCTATAATTCTGAAGACTTAAGAACCTGCGATAATTGCGGAACAGTAATGGAAAGTGATCCTCGATTTGTTGCGAAGAAATAATGTTTTTTGAACCATTAAGAGATTAAGAAAAATTAAGTTTTTATCCTTAATAACTAATTTTCTTTAATACTCAAAAACCTTTGTCAAAGTTTAAAACTTTGACAAAGGTATCCAAACCTAAAGCAAAGGATCAATCTTTGGAGAGCTAATTGCGAAGATTCTTCGTTCCTCAGAATGACAAATGAGAATAAAATTAGTTATTAAAACTACAATTCAAAACGTTTCCCTTGCTCCGGATAAATAATCTTCAATCCTAAATCGTTTTGAGATTTTAATTGCTCTTTAATTTTAATAATATTTTTTGTTGGTGGTTTCAAATGCGTAATGATAATTTTAAAACCTTTTAAAGTATCTTTTCCTGCTAGTTCTTCAAGAACATGCATTTCCTGCATTAAATAATTGGGAGTTAAATGTCCGAACAAAAAATTGTCAGGCTGCTCGTTTGGAAAAGAAACTTCGATAAAAATTCCTTTCAATTGTTTGTTTTTTACTAGTGGAGCAATTGCTGTCCATAAATCACGTAAATTGTTGCTTTTTTCTACAGTATCTGGGCCTGTATCGCCAAGATATAATGCGTAATCTTCTCCGCTTTTAATTAAAAAAGCAGTGCTTTCAAACGGATTTACATGACTTAACGGAAACGCTTTTACCGTCATTTTTGTATTCGTTAAAGGAGTTTCTTCTCCAATATTCAAAGTTTGAAAATGATATTTTTTCAAAGGAAAACCAACTCCGGCATCTCCAAAATTAGCCCAGGTTTGATCGTTAAAATAATGGTTTTCCATCATTTCCATACATTTATTTGTAGCATAAACTGTTTTTGAAGAATCGGCGGGCGAGTTGATTATTAAACCCGAAACGTGATCTAAATGAGCGTGCGAAATCAAATATCCTTTTATATATTTTCGCAAAACTTCACTTGTTGAAGCTTTAAAAGCTTTATTCTCAATTGCTTTTTCGATTCCGGCGTTTACAGTTCCTGCATCCAGACAAATAAAATCTTTTGTGTTGGCCGGAGCCAACAAATAAGCCGATAGATTTTTTTCATCGATTCCGCCTTTTACTCCCAAAGGAACAATTTGGAATGATGCTTTTTGTTCTTTTTGAGAAAATGCATTAAAAGATATTAAAAGGAAACAAAGTAAAAATCGATTGAAAATAGTCATGACTGGATAATTTATAATGCAAATTTCATCAATTAAAGCGAATAAATAAGGTCATATTTCTAAAATTCATATGAAATAACGCTAAATTTACGTTTATTTTAAAATCTCATTTAGATTGTTTTTCAGCTCGAAAACAATATCTTTACATAAAAATATAACAATTTTAACTAAAAAAGTTACAATGACAACAATAGCATCGCAATTTGGAATGAATGAGGCTCTGGATAAATTGGGCATCAAATTGATAAATGAAGGAACATCAACAGGAATCAATAATTTTTCGTCAGGAGAAATTTTAGATAGTTTTTCACCTGTTGACGGAAAATTAATTGCTTCGGTAAAAATGTCAACTCAGGAAGATTACGAAAAAGTAATGCAGGCTGCAACAGAAGCTTTTAAAACATTTCGTTTGATTCCGGCACCACAACGTGGAGAAATTGTACGCCAGTTTGGAGAAAAATTACGTCAAAATAAAGAAGCTCTTGGTAAATTGGTTTCTTATGAAATGGGAAAATCATTGCAAGAAGGTTACGGTGAAGTTCAGGAAATGATCGATATCTGCGATTTTGCGGTTGGATTATCACGTCAATTACACGGATTAACGATGCACTCTGAAAGACCGGGACACCGTATGTATGAGCAATA
>Ga0307413_10000013_pt1 | contig 50771 bp, 48 predicted proteins | sample DK1Ometagenome_3_FD_203714 | JGI IMG/M metagenome (GOLD analysis project Ga0307413, IMG submission 203714) | Maize rhizosphere microbial communities from greenhouse at UC Davis, California, United States - DK15-O-2 | ecosystem: Host-associated > Plants > Roots > Rhizosphere > Soil | place: USA... | reverse complement strand
AAGAAAACTATTATAACAATCGTAATCATAATCGCAGCACTGGGTGTGATTGGATATGTCTTAAATAATAATAAGAAGGAGAACAAAGCAAAAACAGATATCGTAGCAGAAAAAAATGCTGCAGTTTCGGTTAAAGTTTCTCCTGTAAAAACAGAAGAAGTTTCTTTGGATTTCGTTGCAAATGGAAATTTCCAACCGATTCAGGAATTAACTTTCTCTGCTGAGAAATCTGGAAAAGTAATCAGCGTTTTAGCTAAAGAAGGTGACTATGTAAGAGTAGGTCAAACTTTATTGACAGTTAGAGGTGATGTAATTAATGTTAGTGCACAACAAGCACAGGCAGTTTACCAAAATGCAAAATCTGATTATGAGAGATATGAAAATGCTTTTAAAACAGGTGGTGTTACAAAACAACAATTAGATCAGGCGAAGTTAGCTTTAACAAATGCGCAGTCTAACTTAACACAAGCAAACATTAATGTTGGAGACACAAAAGTAAAAGCGCCAATAAGTGGATTTATCAATAAAAAATATATTGAGCCGGGATCTATTTTGGCAGGAATGCCGGCAACAGCTTTATTCGATATCGTAAACGTTTCTAAACTAAAACTAGTTGTTACAGTAAACGAAAACCAGGTTGCCAGTTTAAAATTAGGAAACCAAATTAAAGTAACTGCAAGTGTTTATCCTGATAAAACTTTTTCTGGAAAAATTACTTTCATTGCTTCAAAAGCAGATGAGTCTTTGAACTTTCCTGTTGAAATTGAAATTACAAACAACTCAAATAACGACCTGAAAGCAGGTATGTACGGAACTGCAAATTTTGCATCAAACCAACAAAAACAAAACTTGATGGTTGTACCTAGAAATGCATTCGTAGGAAGTGTGAGCAGTAACGAGATTTTTGTAGTTGAAAATGGTATTGCAAAATTAAGAAAAGTAACTGCTGGAAGAATTTTAGGTGATAAAGTAGAAATTATCAATGGATTATCTGACGGAGAAACTGTAATTACTACAGGTCAAATTAACTTACAAGACGGTAATACAGTAGAAATTATTAAATAATTTAAAGCGATAAGCTATAGGCGATAAGCATTAAGCTTATTGCCTAAAGCCTACAGCCTAAAGCAACAAATATGAAATTAGCCGAAATATCCATAAAACGTCCGTCGTTGGTAATTGTATTGTTTACAATTCTAACACTTGGTGGATTGTTCAGTTACAGCCAATTAGGTTATGAGCTGATCCCGAAATTTGAACAAAACGTTATTACAATTTCTACAATTTATCCGGGAGCTTCTCCAAGTGAGGTAGAAAACACAGTAACCAAGAAAATTGAAGATGCGATTGCATCCTTAGAGAATGTCAAAAAAATTGACTCAAAATCATACGAAAGTTTATCTATTGTATCGATTACATTAACATCAAATGCAAAAGTCGATTTTTCTTTGAATGATGCACAGCGTAAAATCAATGCGATTATTAGTGATTTACCAGATGATGCAGAAACACCTTCACTGACGAAATTCTCCCTGAGTGATTTACCAATTATGACTCTAGGTGCTAATGGTAAAATGGACGAAGCAGAATTTTATGACTTAATTGACAAAAAAATTGCTCCTATTTTATCTCGTGTACAAGGTGTTGCCCAGGTAAATATTATTGGTGGTTCAGAGCGTGAAATTCAGGTAAATCTTGATGCTGTTAAAATGCAGGGTTACGGATTATCTGTTCCACAGGTACAGCAAAATATTTTGACTTCGAATTTAGATTTCCCAACAGGAAATATTCAAACCCGTAATCAAAAAATATTAATTCGTTTAGCCGGTAAATATAAAAGTGTTCAGGAATTAAGAAACCTGGTAGTTTCTTCTCAAAACGGAATTCAGGTTCGTTTAGGTGATATTGCCGATGTTCAGGATACTCAAAAAGTAGCAGAAAAAATATCACGTGTAGATCAAAAAAGTGCTATTGTTTTGCAAATTGTAAAACAATCTGATGCAAATGCAGTAGCGGTAAGTGAGCAGTTATTAAAAACAATTGCTATTCTTGAAAATGATTATAAAGCAAATCAATTAAAATTAGAAGTAGCAAAAGATAGTACAATCTTTACTCTTGAAGCTGCAGATTCTGTAGTTCACGATTTATTAATTGCAGTAGTTCTGGTAGCTTTTGTAATGTTGTTCTTTTTGCACAGTATTAGAAACTCATTGATCGTAATGGTTTCCATTCCGGCATCGTTGATTGCTACGTTTATTGGTATTTATTTAATGGGATATACATTAAACTTAATGAGTTTATTAGGATTATCTCTTGTTGTAGGTATTCTGGTCGATGACGCGATTGTGGTCCTCGAGAACATTTATCGACACATGGAAATGGGTAAAGGTAAAATTCGTGCATCTTACGACGGAACTGCAGAAATTGGTGGAACTGTAACTTCGATTACATTAGTAATTGTCGTGGTATTCTTGCCTATTGCAATGAGTTCTGGTTTGGTTTCTAATATTATTACACAATTTTGTGTTACCGTAATCATTTCAACTTTACTGTCGCTTTTAGCTTCATTTACAATTATCCCTTGGTTATCATCTCGTTATGGTAAATTAGAGCATATTGAAGGAAAGAATTTATTTGGAAGAATTATTCTTGGTTTCGAAAGTTATTTAACTCGTTTTACAAACTGGGTTTCTGATTTATTGACTTGGTGTTTAGATCATTATATTAAAACCATTTTAGTTGTTCTTGTATTGTTCTTCGGATCAACAATAGGATTAATGGGTGGAGGTTTCATTGGAGGAGAGTTCTTCGCATCTTCTGATAGTGGGGAGTTTTTAGTTCAAATCGAAATGCCGAAAGATGCTTCGTTAGAACAAACCAACTTCATGACGCAAAAAGCAGAAGCTTATTTGAAATCTCAGGAATATGTTCACAGTCAGATTACAACTGTAGGGCAAACCAGTGAAGGTTTTGGTGCATCTCAGGCCACTGCTTACAAAGCAGAGATCGACGTAAAAATGATCGAACAAAAAGATCGTACCGATGACGCCAACGTTTATGCAGCAAAAATTAAACGTAAGCTTGAAAAAGTATTAGTTGGAGCAAAAGTTAAAACGGTTCCTGTAGGTATCTTAGGAACTGCTGAGGATGCTACCTTAGGATTGATCGTAACAGGTCCATCTACAGAAAGTGCTATGGCATTTGCTAAATTAGCTGAAGCTGAATTACGCACAATTCCCGGAACAACAGAGATTAAATTGACTGTTGAAGACGGAAACCCAGAAGTAAATGTTAAAGTTGACCGTGATAAAATGGCAGCTTTAGGATTAACACTTCAAACGGTTGGTTTAACGATGCAGACTGCTTTTAGTGGAAATACAGACGGTAAATACAGAGCCGGAGAATATGAGTACGATATCAACATTAGATATAATGCATTTGACAGAAAAAGTATTACTGACGTTAGTAATTTGATTTTCATCAACTCTGCAGGACAACAAATTAAATTATCTCAATTTGCCGATATTACAGAAGGATCCGGACCTAGCCAGTTAGAGCGTAGAGACAAATCTGCATCTGTAACGGTAAAAGGACAAAACGTAGGGGTTCCTTCAGGAACAATTGTAACACAATGGCAGGCAAAATTAGATAAGCTTAAAAAACCAACTGGTGTAAACTATATCTGGGGTGGTGACCAAGAGAACCAATCTGAAGGGTTTGGTACTTTAGGAATCGCTTTATTGGCCGCTATTATCTTGGTTTATCTTGTAATGGTGAGTTTGTATGACAGTTTTGCTCACCCGTTTGTAGTATTGTTTGCAATTCCGCTTTCGTTTATTGGTGCGATGTTGGCATTGGCTTTGACCAATAACTCATTAAACATCTTTACGATTTTGGGTATCATCATGTTGATTGGTCTGGTGTGTAAGAACGCGATCATGCTTGTCGATTATACCAACCAAAGAAGAGCAGCAGGTGAATCAATCAGAACGGCATTAATTCAGGCGAATCACGCTCGTTTACGTCCGATCCTGATGACAACAATTGCGATGGTATTTGGTATGTTCCCAATTGCATTGGCATCTGGAGCAGGAGCTGAGTGGAAAAACGGATTGGCTTGGGTAATTATCGGAGGATTAATTTCTTCTTTATTCCTAACCTTGATCGTGGTTCCGGTTATTTACAACATCATGGAGAAAATCATTGCAAGAGTTAGCAAAGGAGAAAAAGTCGATTACGAAGCAGAAATGGTTGCTGATTATGAGCACACTGAATTAAGCGAAGACGGTTTTAATCCTAAACATACGCATTAAGAAATTCCACTATTTAAAATTCCAAATTCCAAAAGGAGCTTGAATATTGAACATAAAAAATCCCAAATTCCAATTAAGGAGTTTGGGATTTTTTCTGTAATTAATTTAAAGTTTTTGCAATAGTATTTCTTAATATTTATGCCCAAAAGGGAATGTATTTTTTATATTTTCGAGAGTTACTGGATGGATCATCATCTTTTATCAATCCTTCAATTATAGTGTCTTTTATAATTCTTGATGCTATTGCTGAATTTTGTTCTTCAATTTGGAATCGTTCTCTTAAACTTTGATTTGTCATTATATCATTAGAAACATAGCGTAAACAAGCGTGCTGATAGCAGGCCCTGACTTTGTCTTTTTTGTCTAAATGATTCAGCTCTTTATAACTAAACATAGTAACTCTCGTTCTTTTTTCTGAGATTATAAAGTCAACAGCTGGTAATTGAAACATTTCGTTGTAAAAAATAACTTTATCAATACCACTTCCCTTTTCTTCACATATTCCAAATCTCCTTAAAATATCAGCCAATTTTTCATTTCTAGAAATATATTCGTCAATAAAACGTTGTGGAGTTATAAGGGGAAGACCGGGATTTGAAATTTCAATTCTGTCTGAAAATATTTCTATCATTGGAAATCCTTTCTCATTAAAATCTTGATGAATAAGAGCATTTGCAACTAATTCTCTTATTGCAATTTCTGGATACATTTTTGATTCTTTTCTAAAAGCTTTTCCGATTTCTTCATTAGCAGGTAACTGTCCGTTGATCCAATCAATTAGTCCTTCAAAGCCTACTGCATATCCTCTTTTGCCTATTTGCTCTCTTATTGTTTCAACTTTATTTTTTCCTTTATAAACGATTACTCGAACTGCCTTTCTCCCTATTTCGTCGAATTCCTCAAGATTCTTAGCTAGAAGAATAGCTCCTAATTTTGTTATTTCATATTGTTCTTTATTCCTTTTTATGAATTTTTCAGAAATAAATTTTTCAATTACGCCTTCTTGTGTATTTGGATAAGGAAGTTTTAATAATTCAAAATACGTTTGAGAGTTTAGTAAACTTATTATTTCAGATGGTGTAACATTTGTTTTAGCAACACGATTTTCCAATGGTTTGTCTGGGGCTTTTCTCCAAATTTTACCTTCCTTTTCTGGAAATTCACTTAATTTTCTGGTATAACTTCCTATTCTAATGTACGATGTATGTAGAAAATCGACAGGTCGATTCTCAGTACTTGGAATGATAATCATTGATATACGTATTCCATCTTCATATTCAAATTCGTGAAACCTGAAATCTATCTTAGGTGCTAAACGATTCATTAGCCAACTTTCCAGTTCTTCTCCACCTTTTTTATGTGACTTTATTTTGAAAGTGGTCCCGACAACTTTATGTGTTTTATCTTCTACGCCAAAAATTAAATAACCAAAAGGGTGGTTATGTAAACAAGCTCCGTTAGACAATGCAGAAATACGTTCACCTATTTCTTCAGCTGAATGATAATTCAGTTTAAATTCAACCCATTCACTTTCGTTTGGTTGTTTAATTAAGTCGTTTACTATATTTATTAACTTTTTTTGTTCCATAATCAAATAACCATCAAATAAGAAAGCCTTGATTTTACTGGCTTTTAGTGTAAAAATACGTTTATTTGTCAAATAACAATCAAATAAGATTCTTGTTTTGTTCTGTTTTGTTGATAACTTTTAATTTCATTTTTAAATTAATTTATTATAAGCATGAAATCAGTTGTGCACTAATGTCTATTTCAAATAAACATAATGATTAAAATAATCAATAATAGCCTTACCTTCAAGTAAAACATCAGCACCAATAATGCCATGAACAGGTTTGGCTTTGTATGATTCTAAAGCTTCATTTACATGAGAAAGATCAAAAATCACCAAACCAAAATCAGTATTTTTCCAGCTCCCGATTTGTAGATTATTATGTGCCGAAACTTCCGTTTTCATTCCCGTTCCGCCGGCTCCTGAGGCTTTTGTTTTTGATTTTTTTGAGGAAATTTCAAAACGGTCCATACTTTCAAAACCAATACAGGTGTTAGAAGCTCCGGTATCTAAAATAAAATTTCCTGAAACACCATTTATTTTGGCTTTTATTAGAAGATGCTGCGTTTTGGTAACTTTGAATTTTATTTTTTTGTATTTCTCTTTTTTGAGAACCGCGTGAAGATTTTCCATTTTTGGTAATGATTGAAAATCAAAAATAAGCCAATTAACGTCAGTAAACTAATGATGTAAAAGATATAATTATTTGATTTTTCTTTAGTAGAAATAGAACCATAATAAACAAATGAACTCCAATAATAAGGTGATTTCTTCGCGTTCGGAATCGATTTATCGTTCAGGAAATCCAGTTTTGCATTGGCATTCGCTTCAAAATACGGAGCATTATTTTTAATTTTTTTATAAAAATCAGTCATAAAAACCGATGTCGTATAATCGTTCACTTTCCATAAAGAAAACATCAAATTCTGCGCGCCCGCGAACTGAAAACCTCTCGCAACGCTCATCGCGCCTTCTGCTTTGTATAATTTTCCAATTCCGGTTTCGCAGGCGCTTAAAACCACTAAATCCGGATTGATGTTGAGATTATACAATTCAGAATACAATATTTCCTGATCGTAAAATTTAATGCTGGCCGGAGTTTCAATATCTCCCGAAGAAGCGTGTGTACTCAAATGCAAAATCGAATATTGATTTGCATTATTTTTAAAATTAGAAAAAGTTGCAGCAGAATTTTCTAAATATTTTCCTTTGAAATTCGATTGTATTGATTGTAATTCTTTCTTAGAATAACTCAATTCATAAGTTGTTTTTTCGAAAACCGGAAAAACGCCCAAAACTGTTTTTTCTGAGTTTGAAAAGGGTTTTGAATTCAGATAAAAATTAGCAGAATTATTATAAGCAACTTTAAAGTCATTTAATAAATAATGCATTTTGGCAAAATTGGTTGTCGATGATTCTTGCGTAATTAATGCCTCAAAAGGAAGGAAATTCAAAATTCCGTCTGGAATAATGATGAGGTTTTTATAGATGACATTTGAAGGTAATTGCAATAAATCATAAACTCTTTTTCCATAATAATTATATCCAGAAATATCGTTTGTAATGGCATCAGCAGAATTAAAATAATCGACAAATTTCACAATTTCAAGCATAGATCTGTGTGCGATGTAAATATGTCTAAAATTGATTCTATTGTTTTGTAAAGTGAAATAAAACAAATTTTCATTTCCGATAAAATAGTAAACTAAAACAGCTTTGTCTTTTTCTAACTTTGAAAACAACCCTTTTAAATCACAATTTTCAGGAATAAAATCGAGCTTTTCAGATTGTATTTTTTTCAGCGAAAGCATAAAATCATTTTGCTTTTTTATAAGCTGATTTATTTTGGAAATATTGGCTAAATCTCCTTTTTGTTGTTCTTTTATAATAGTGTTATTGACATTTTGAAATTGCCATATAATTTGTTTTTCTTTCGCGGAAGCGTCTTTAATATTCGATCGATAACCTTTTAAAATTCCGGATTTTGTTTTTTCAGCCAATTGAAAAGCGTCGTTTAAATGTTGAATTTTGCTTTCTTCCTGATACAATCGATCATAAATCAAAAGACATTTTTCGGTACGATTACGCTCTCTGATTTGGGTTATAATTTTAGAATTTTCATAAATCAATCCATTCATCAAAAGATCTTCGATATAAAAAGAAAGTTTAAAGGCTTCGAGGGCTTTTTTTGGATGATTTTGTTTGAACAAGATCTCTGCTTGTAAATCTAAAACATCAATTAAAACCGTTTCTGCATACAATTGATTCTGATTAGGGAAAAAGTTTTTTGAAGAGTAATGAGGAATTAGAATTTTAAAAACAGCCGAAATCTGCTTTTTACTTTCATCATATTTTCGCTGATCAAATAATAATAAAGCTTTTTCATAATAGAGTTTTGCTATTTTTCGTGGCTGTTGATTTGTAGTTTTAAAAAACATTTTTTCAACTTTTGCTAAATACAAATTTGCAACTTCAAATTGCTGTCTCTGCCGATTGAGTATCGCCAGATTTCTATAAGAATTAGATAAATTTTCTGATTGCTCCTTTTCATTTTTCAGATAATTAACTGCAGATTCAAAAGCATTTTCAGCTTTTTGATAAATTTCAGGATGCATTAAATTTCCAGCTGAACTTAATATATAATTATTCCCCAAATTATTCAGCAAAGTCCCTTTTTGAACATTTGATAATTGCTCTGTTTCGAAAGTACTTTCCAATAATTCGATTGCCAAAGAAATCTTCCCGGAACTTTGGTAAACATTCGATAAATTTAAGATTGCTGCAAATTTTTGCTTCCCAGCGTCAGGATAATCTTTTGAAGTATTGATGATAAAAAAATATTGTTTGATAGTATTTTCTGCGCTATCATAATCACCCAGAATTGCATATAAATTCCCCAAAGGTTTCAGGCAAAATTCAATAATATCATAATTAGAAAGTTTGTTTTTCTGATAAATTTGCCAAGCTTTCTCGTAACTCGCAATCGCTTTTTCGGTTTGACCGAATTGATTTTCATAATATGCTTTGTTGCAGTTTAGAACCACAATCGCCAATAATTCATCTTTGGTTTTTGGTTTTTGGTTTTTCCAAAAATTAACTTCAGTGTTAGTTAAATTTTGTAACGCTTTCGCGGAAGGATTTGCTACAAAAACATCAATTGCATTATAAATTTTATCTTCCTGATGTTGTCCATGAACATTTAGATTTATAAAAAGAAAGATAAACCATATATGTAATATTTGATTGCGTATTTTTTTTCCACCATATAAGTGATATAAGTTCATATTATTTTGGTGCATATAATTTTAAGATTAAACTAAATAAGTGAATATAAGTTTTAAATACTTTATGCTTGTAATATAAAGAAAATACATTTTCAGTAATGAACAATCCAACTTTTAATATGAACTTATATCACTTATATGGTGAAAAAATATTAAAACTTCCATATCCCATAAAACTGGAAATAATTAAAATTCTGTTCAAAGTTGATGACGTAACGGGCTCCTAAGCTCGGACCAATTCTGGCAAATCCAGCCGTTAAATCAAATAATAACCCAGTTTTAAAATCAGCAAACGAGTTTTTTACCTTATTGTCTGTCGTCGTTGTACTGATTAAAAAGTTTTCTTTGTCGCCTTCATACGTTTCAATTTTTATATTTTGATTTTGCTCTTCTGAGACATTTATATTCGCCTGAATTCCCGCGCCAATTCCGATATAATTATTAATGTTGTACCGAATCAAAACAGGAACTTCCCAATTGATATTTTTGTTTTCAGTTGCTGTAGTGGTGCGTACTAATTGTCTTACTCCGTTTGCGTTTGTGTTTATCTGATCGACAACATTAATAGCATTATCGTATTTGTTTAAGGCATTGAGCCATTCAGCCTGCCAATAAAAGCGATACGATTTAAAAGGAGAAATCGTTGCGCCTACAAAATAACTCGTCGATTTTTCAAGATCAGGATAGAGATTATAACCTGCTTTTGCACCAATCGACATTCCGGGTAAAAATCGGGTAGTGGCGTAGTTGGTAATTATAGGTTCATTTTTGTCGAAAATAATGGCCGTTCTGCTTCGGGTTTTTACTTTGTGAAAGTCTTCGGCAAATTTCATCGAATATTTTACAAAACCTTTTGTAGAATCTTTTTCGTGCACATTTTTTTGTTCGCTTCCTGGCAAATAGATGTTTTTGAAAGTAAAAAAAATCTGTTTTTGTTTGATAATGGTATCAAGGCAACTTACGGTTGGAACCTCATCTTTTGGACAAATCGGACATTTTGGATACATGTCTTCGATCTGAAAAGTTTTTTTATCAAACATATCCGGAATATCCGTTTCTAAGCGAATCATTCTGGCCGGACCTTCGCCGTTGTTTTGAAATCGTGTTTTAAAATTAACTCTTTTAAAACGCACTAGTCTGTAATTCATAAAACTTCCATTAGAACCCATTTTGTTTGGATCGTGAGAAGTTACAATTTCCATTTCCAGATTCTTTATTTTATGGTTTTTATAACTTCGATTCGGAACAAAAATCCCGCGCATGGTAACTGTTGCGCTGGTATCTTTTATCATTTCCGGAGTTGTCTTAAAAGTATAAAAAACATTGTGCGTTTCTCCGGGATTTTGATCATCAAATTCTAAAACCGAAACATTGTGGTACGTTTTATTAGCGTCTAATAATGAAGCGTCAAGATCCTCTTCAGAAGTTGTATTTCGGTATTTTTTAAGTTTCAGTATATTTTCGGCGGAAGCCAGATAATTTTTAGAATCGTCAAGATCGTTAACAGAAGCGACAATATTTTCTTTTACTTCGCGCTCGTTTGCATAAGTCCTAAAATCGACCAATTCAAAATTATTGTTCTTGAATTGTTTCTCATTATAAAACAAATACAGCTTTCCGCTCGACACATAATTCTCCAGATTTTGATAACCAACTACAACTACCATTTCCTGTTCTGGAATTGGGTCGCAGTTTTTGATAATGGCAAATCCGTTTTGGTCTGCTATTGATGCGATATCTTTATAATTGGTATCTGTAATATCGTTTATTGCTATTTTTTTTGGCCTTGTTGCGGGTGGTTTCCCGTTGTCGTAATTGTTGGTTACGGCAAGTCTTGTCGTGTATGTTCCTTTGTTTTTATACACATGTTTAGGTTCGGCTTCTTTACTATAATGACCGTCTCCAAGTTCCCATAAATAAGAATAACTTGGTTTTGGCGCGCCCGCAATCGGAATTAAAGGTGGTGTTTCGGGTTTATAAGTAACGGTATTTCCGTTTTGGATAAAACCAATATTGGCTCTTCGTGTTATGGTGTCTTTTACTTTGGTTTGACCTATTGAGAAAATAGAAAATAGAATCAAGAAAATAGACAGTTGTGGTTTCATAACTAGACAGTTTTGGGTTTTAAAATTATCACTGATGATTTTAAAACTGGATTAAATGTAAAAAAAAGTGATGAGCAAATCACCACTTTTTCTTAAAAAGTATTTTCTAACTTACTGAATAGCATTGATTGCGGCTACCAGTTGCGCTTCGGTACCAACGGTTGTTTCGGCAAGTGTGAAAGTATAAATGTCGTTTGCAGCAACGGTTACCGCTTTAATTGCATATCGCCATTGACCATTATCTTCGGTTACAAAAATCACGTGACAAGCTAAACCAATTGGAATTTGTCCATAATGTTCACTAAACATTCCTTGTGGAGTATAAGTATCTAATTTTGCAAGCGCATTTGTTCCTTCGCCATCATACGAAAGGTAAACAGCACTATTTTCGTTGTCGTAACCTTCGGGAACATCAACAAGTAAAGTTGTTTTTGGTCTCGGATCGCTGTAAAAACGGTCTACATTTGTCCAGCCAAAATTTCCGAATGTTACATAATAATTTGCACCTTCGCCTTGTACGCCTCCTTTTCCTCCGCCATTTCCGTCGGCATTTGGGTTGTTTGCTCTCCAGGCCAATTCTCCCTTGTCGTCAATTGTACCGTTCCATAATGTCATTGCATTATCAAGTCCATCAGTTAAAGCAGTTGGAACAATTAAATTCATTGAGCAAGATGTTTGCAGTGCAACTCCGCCCTGAGTTGCTTTGATAAAGAATTCACCACCGGATATTAATAAGTTTTTCTTTCCGTCAGCAGTAACTCCCATTGTTGGTTTGTTGGTAACCAGCATGTTTCCTTTATCGAAAAGTTCAATGTATTCAATTTCAATAGTTCCCGTTACCGCATTTCCATTTTTGGTTAAACAGTCTCCGTTAATGTTTAGTTTCACTCCTTTTGCAGAAGTTAAAGTGATCAAACCATTTCCGGAAGTTGCTGTAAAATTTTGTGTATTTCTTTTTACCCCTTTTTCGCTAATGCTTTTAAAAGCCCCTGAAGTTGGCGGAAGAATAACATTGTTGTCATCTCCGTCGCTATTGTCGCAACTTACTGCTGAAAATAGTGCTAAGAATAAAAGTCCTAATTTTTTAAAATTTGCGTTCATGATTTCTAGTTTTAAATAGTTAATTATAGTTATAGATACTTGGGGTTGAAATTTGTTACCCCTGTTTTTATTTTTTTTTAAAATTTATTTCGAAAGACATTTTTCTTCAAATAAATTACCGTCTTCATCTAGTGCCACGAGTATGTCTTTTTTCCGCGAAAGCGAAACGATTAAACAGATCCAGATAATAGCCCAAAATCCGAATGTGATTATTGTAAGGAAGAAATGAAACGGATGATTGATTTCTTTTTTTTGTTTGGATAAAACGGCATAAGGCAATTTTTCGTTATGCTCGATAATCACAAAACCGTTTCTGATTTTAGAAGAAAGGGTTTTATGAAACTGATCCAGATTTTTTTGATGTATTAATTGGTAACTTTCCATTTCTTTTAATTTTAATTGTTTTTAAAAGAGTTTTACATTGTTATATCAACTTGATTTTATAATTGTTACCCCATTATTAAGAATTTATTTTGAGATTATTTTTACATTAGCTATTTAAAAGTTGTTTTTATGGGCAAAATCAAAATTCATCCCGATCAAAAATATATCGAAGGACTTGCGGCTAATAACTCGGCAATCATTCAGGAGATTTATAAAAAGTTTGTTCCCAAAGTTGTCTTTTATATAAAGAACAATTCCGGCGATCAGGATCATGCTCAGGATGTGGTTCAGGAAATCATGATTTTGCTTTTTAATCAGGCAAAAGCCAAAACGCTGGAACTGACTTGCCCTTTTGAGGCTTATTTTTTCTTGTTATGCAAAAGAAAATGGCTCAACGAATTGAAAAAAACATCTAATAAAGGGGTAACAATTCATGAAGATGTGGGATCTATAAATGAATGCGGAGTGGAATTGGTAGAGCAAACCGAACAATTTAATGAAAAACAACAGCTTTTTGACGCTATGTTTCTAAAATTGGGAGACAAATGTCAGGAATTATTAAAGTTGAGTTTTACCATTAAGTCGATGGAAGAAGTTGCCGAAAAACTCAATGTAACATACGGTTATGTTCGCAAGAAAAAATCGTTGTGCATTGGCCAGTTAACACAATGGATTCAGGAAAACAACAACTTTAAGTCCCTAAAAAATAATTAGTCATGAACGAGGAACGCTACATATTATTTGATCAATATCTTCAGGATGAAATGACTGTTGAAGAGAAAAATAGTTTTGAAAAACAATTAGCAGAAGATCCCGAATTTGCTTCAGAATTTGAAACTTTTAAAAACGTACATCTTCAGCTGGAAACTAAATTTGGATGTGAACAGGAAAGAGAAGCTTTCAAAGAAAATCTAATAAAAGTTTCAGATAAACATTTCAATAAACCAAAAATAATTGCACTAAAACCCTGGTATTATGGTATTGCAGCAGCTGCCGTAATTTTGATGGGATTATTTTTTTATAATTATAGTCAAAAGCCTTCTTTTGAAGATTTTAATCATCCGGAATCGGCTTATTTTACAGAAAGAGGCGATGTTGATGCAATGCTAAAACAAGCAGAAACAGCATTTAATTCAAAGGAATATAAAAAAGCAATTCCGTTTTTTGAATCCATTTTAAAAGAAAAAGATACACCGGAAATTCAATATTTTTATGGAGTTTCATTATTGCAAGACAATCAAATCATAAAAGCCCAAAATGTTTTTAGTGAACTAAAATCAGGAACTTCAGCTTATAAAGATAAAGCAACGTGGAATTTGGCTTTAATTAAATTAAAACAAAGAAATTACAACGCATGTAAAGAAATCCTGCTTACAATTCCTGAGGATTATGAAGATTATGTTGAGGTTCAGATTTTGTTGAGAGAATTGGAATAAAAGCTACATCGACCTTTGTCAAAGTTTCAAACTTTGAGAAAGGTTTTATACGCATTCAAACCCGACAGGTTTTAAAACCCGTCGGGTTTATTATTAAGAGGAAAAGAGAAAAAAATCCGCATCCAATCCGCGCTTTCACGAAGTGAATCCGTGTCATCCGCGTTCCATTCCACGCCAATTGGAAAGTTTTTAATATTATCGTAATTTTGAACTTTTAAAAATTAGACAATTGAATTCAACGACAATAATTACCGATACACACACCCATCTATATTCTGAAGAATTTGATCAGGATCGTGATGAAATGATTCAAAGAGCTATTGATGCCGGCGTAACCCGTTTTTTTATTCCCGCAATTGATGCCGCTGCAACACAATCGATGTACGACTTAGAAAAAAATTATCCGGATAATGTGTTTTTAATGATGGGTTTGCATCCCACTTACGTGAAAGATAATTATCTGGACGAGTTGAAGCACGTTGAAACTGAATTGGCAAAAAGAAAATTCTATGCCGTTGGTGAAATCGGTATTGATTTGTATTGGGATAAAACACATTTACAAGAGCAGCAAATAGCTTTTAAAAGACAAATTCAGTTAGCAAAAGAATACAAACTGCCAATCGTAATTCATTGCCGTGAAGCTTTTGATGAAATTTTTGAAATTCTGGAAGAAGAAAAATCAGATGATTTGTTTGGGATTTTTCACTGCTTCTCCGGAACTCACGAACAAGCGTTACAGGCAATATCCTATAATATGAAACTGGGAATTGGCGGAGTTGTAACTTTTAAGAACGGAAAAATTGATCAATTTTTAAATCAAATCGAATTAAAACATATCGTTCTTGAAACTGATTCGCCGTATTTAGCACCAATTCCGTATCGCGGAAAACGAAATGAAAGCGGTTATTTGGTAAATGTTATTGCTAAATTAGCGGATATATATGATGTTTCTGAAGAAGAAATAGCGACAATTACAACGCAAAATTCAAAAGACGTTTTTGGGATTTAACCCTATAGTTACTTAACTTTAGTTTTTTTTTTGTTCTTTTGCCCACTAAAAATAGATATTAATGCAGAAATTTGATGCCATTCGACCGTTTTATGATTCTGAAATAAATGAAGCACTTCATGATGTTGTCAATCATCCGATGATGAAAACCATGATGAACTTTACTTTTCCGGAAGTAGAAGATGAGGTTTGGAAAGAGCAGCTTAAGAAAACACATTCGATTCGTGATTTTCAATGCAACTTTATTTATAATACCATTCAAAAGGTTCTTGAAAAAAGTTCTGAGGGACTTACCACTTCAGGATTTGAGAAACTTGAGAAAAATACTTCTTACTTATTTATTTCGAATCACAGAGATATTCTTTTAGATACAACTTTATTAAATGTTTGTTTGTTCGAGCATGGTTTGGTCATGACAGCATCTGCAATTGGTGACAATCTGGTTAAAAAAGCATTTTTAAGCACATTGGCAAAACTGAATAGAAACTTTTTGGTTTTAAGAGGTTTAACGCCGAGAGAAATGCTGCAGAGTTCTAAATTGCTGGCAGAATATATGGGACAATTATTGCTTCGCGAAAATCGTTCGGTTTGGATTGCACAAAGAGAAGGAAGAACAAAAGACGGAAACGACGAAACCAACCCGGGAGTTTTAAAAATGATTGGAATGGGTTCTGACGAAGCCAATTTGATGGATTATTTTAAGAAATTAAAAATCGTTCCGGTTTCTATTTCATACGAATACGACCCTACCGATGTTTTAAAAATGCCGCAATTAATGGCAGAAGCAAACAACGAAGTTTATATTAAAGATAAAAATGAGGATTTCATGACCATTTTGAGTGGTATTATGGGAACCAAAAAAAGAATACATATTTCTGTTGGTGATGTTCTGGATACAGAAATAGATAAAATTGTGGCTGAAAATGACAATGCCAACAAACAAGTGCAGGCTTTGGCGCAAGTAATTGATGATTCTATTTTGAAAAATTACCAATTGTGGCCAACTAATTTTATTGCTTACGATATTTTAAACGAAACTGATAAATTCTCTCATTTGTACAAAGAAAATGAGAAATCACTTTTTGAGCGTCGTTTAGAAATGCGTATTGGCAGCGATAACCCTGTTACCAGACAAGGATTTTTATCAATGTATGCCAATCCTGTTGTCAATAAATTAAAATATCAGGATGTCATCTAAAGCTAAAATACTTTTAATATATACCGGCGGAACCATCGGTATGAGCAAAGATTTTGCAACCGGTGCACTCAAAGCGTTTAACTTTGATAAACTATTGCAGAACATCCCTGAAATTGAACAATTAGATTGCGAAATTGAAACAGTTTCATTCGAGCACCCAATAGATTCATCGAACATGAATCCTGAAATGTGGACGAAAATTGCTGAAATCATCGAAGAGAATTATAATTCGTATGATGGATTCATAGTATTGCATGGTTCAGATACAATGTCATATTCGGCATCTGCATTGAGTTTTATGCTGGAGAATTTAGCAAAACCAGTTGTGTTTACGGGTTCTCAATTGCCAATTGGTGATTTGCGTACCGACGCAAAAGAAAACCTGATAACGGCAATTCAAATTGCTTCTCTTCAGGAAAACGGAGAACCAGTTATCAAAGAAGTTTGTTTGTATTTTGAATATAAATTGTACCGCGGAAACCGAACTTCAAAAGTAAATGCAGAACATTTTAGAGCTTTTACAGCGCCTAATTATCCTGAATTGGTAGAATCAGGAGTTCATCTTAAATTAAACTCACATTTATTTCTTCCTGTAAAAAAAGACGCGAAACTAATTGTCCATAAAAAATTAGACAATCACGTTGCCATAATAAAAATGTTTCCGGGAATGAGCGAAGTTGTTTTGTCTTCAATTCTTGAAATTAAGGATTTAAAAGGAATTGTTTTAGAAACTTATGGATCAGGAAATGCTCCAACCGAAGATTGGTTTTTAAATTTAATTCAGAAAGCCATTCAATCCGGCCTTCATATTGTAAATGTTACACAATGCTCTGGCGGAAGTGTAAATATGGGGCAATACGAAACAAGTACAAAACTAAAATCTCTGGGCGTTATTTCAGGAAAAGATATTACTACAGAAGCCGCAATTACAAAATTGATGTATTTGTTGGGTCATAATATTCCGCCAGCTGAATTTAAAGATGTTTTTGAAACGGCGTTGCGTGGAGAAATTTCATTATAAATAAATCTCAATCATTTAAAATTCCAAATTCCAAACCGATAACTAAAGGTTGGAATTTGGAATTTTTTTATTGGAATTTTTCTCCCAGATTGAAATTTAAATTTTGGAATTTCTATACTCAACCGGACAAGTCTCCAATTCTTCAGAAACACTCTGTCTTTTATAATAAACATAAACAATTACCGAAATAATACAGATAATTCCCTGAATCGCAACGGTATTTCTGGTTCCGATGATATGAGAAACGTAACCAATGATTAAACTTCCCACAGGAATCATTCCCTGATAAGCCATTAAATAATAACTAATACTTCTGGATCGCATATTAACAGCACTTTGCGTTTGAATGTAAATGTTTATAGATGAGGTTTGTGCCATCATCCCTACACCGCTCAACGCCATACAAATAAGCGCCACAGTTAAACTATTTGAATAAGCTAGTATAATGATGCTAAATCCTAATAATAAGCTGGCAGCAATCATTATTTTGCCCATAGTATCAGATCTTTTAAGATTTGCCAGATAAATGGCTGATAAAATAGAACCAATTCCGGCTGCGCTTTCAAACCAGCTGAAAGTTTGGGCGTTTCCGCTAAAAATATCTTTTGCAAAAACAGGCATCAAAGTATTAAAAGAAATAACGAATAAGCTGCTGCACATTAGCATTAAAAGCATTTTTGCCATTTCAGTTTCTTTTTTTACATAATCAAAGCCTTCGATAAAATCTTCCAGCATTTTAAATTTATCTGTTGCTTTAATATGTGGAGTTATTTTCATCATTAATAACGAAATCAAAACGGGAATGTAGCTAAGGAAATTTCCAATAAAACAAATGTCTTCGCCATATTGGTGCAAAATAATTCCGGCGAGAGCCGGACCTGCAATTCGGGCAAAATTATTTAAAGTAGAATTTAAGGCAACAGCGTTTGATAAATCTTCTTTATTGTCCACAATATCAATCATCATCGTTTGTCTGCAAGTCATGTCAAAAGAGTTTATAATTCCCTGAAAAAGACTTAAAGCCAAAATAAAATTGATATTGTATATTTTTAAATAAATCAATAAAGCCAAAGCTCCAGCCTGAAACATGGCGAGAGACTGCAACAAAATCATGGCTTTGTGTTTGTCATAACGGCCAATAATGCTTCCTGCCAATGGTGCCAAAAATAAAGATGGAATCATACTTAAAAAGGTGGTTAATCCTAATAAGAAAACGGAACCTGTAACGCTGTAAACCATCCAACTTACAGCTGTTTTCTGTAACCACGTCCCGACAACAGAAACAGATTGTCCGTAAAAGAATAACTTGAAGTTTTTTGATCTTAACGCTTTAAACATAACCTTAAATATTTTTTACAAAGTTCGGGATTATGATTTCATTAGAAAAATTAATAATTTTACTGATAATAAGTATTTAAACTTATCAATATGGAAATTTATCAATTAGAATATTTTATTAAAACAGCCGAAGTTCTTCATTTTACAAAAGCTGCGGAATTGTGCTTTGTAACGCAATCAGGGTTATCTCAACAAATAAAAAAACTAGAAGAAGAGCTGGGAATGCCTTTGTTTGTGAAAATTGGAAAGAAAGTTCAGCTTACTGAAGCAGGTTCTGTTTTCCTGATTCATGCCAAGCAAATTATAGAAAATGTACAAAGCGGTAAACAGGCGATTGATGATTTGAACCAAATGATTGGCGGCGAATTGCGAATAGGCGTAACCTATATTTTCGGACTTTTAGTTTTGCCGGTTGTCAATTTGTTTGCCAAAACATATCCACATTTAAAAATTGTTGTCGAATATGGCACAACGGAGCCTTTGGAACAAAAACTTTTAAACAACGAATTAGATTTGGTTTTGGTCATTTCTTCTAACGAAATTGAACTTCCTTTTCAAAAAGAGCCGTTGTTTAGGTCAAAATTGGTTTTGGCTGTTTCAAAAGCACATCCATTAGCCGTTTTAGATAAAATAACTTTTAAAAAAATAGAAGATCTTCCACTTATTTTGCCCGTAAAAGGATTTAATTCCAGAGAATTTTTAGATGAACTGTTTTTGAAAAATAATATGAAGCCAAAAGTTTCTATTGAATTAAACGCCGTTCATGCTTTATTACGTTTGGTAGGCGACAGTGATTATTGGGCTACCATTGTGACAGAGAAAGCTTTACAAGGCTGGAATAATATAAAAGCGATCAACATTACGGGAGTGGTAACGCAAAGAGATTCGTTTATGTTAACGATTGAAGGGGCATATCAAAAGAAAGCTGTAAAACTGTTTATGGAAGAATTTAGAAAAAGCATGTAAGTAATCTTTGATTTTGTTTTTCTAACTCAGTTTTTTTTGTGTTATTTGCAAACCAAAATAGAGAGGTGTCCGAGTGGTTTAAGGAGCTAGCCTGGAAAGCTAGTATATGGGTAACTGTATCGAGGGTTCGAATCCCTTCCTCTCTGCAAAACTTAATAAAAAACCCGAAATTTAATTATTTCGGGTTTTTTTATTAAGTCTCGATAATTACTACACAGCTTAAAAACCTATTTTTACCGATAAATAGGGTTTTAAACCTGTTTTTCCAAATAAAAACCTGTTTTGTCAACACTCTAATAAAACCTGTTTTTCCAATATAAATAACAAAAGAACCTGTTTTTCCGGATTAATACCTATTTTTCCATTATATTTGAATAATCATTATTTCGAAATTAATATGGATAATAATCATTTTTCGCTTCAGGTAACTATTTTTCATGGACTGCAAGCTCCCGAAAAAGGAACATTAGCGGGTTATACTGCCATTATCGAAGGATTAAGACTAACTATGCCTTTTCCGAATAAATTGGCACTTATTAGTGAAAAAAGAAGAAGTTATGAAACCAATGAATGGAAAGTGTTTTCTTTCCGAAACAGTTTTGAAGATACCTTGTATAAACATCTTGTTTTTGCTTTAAAATATGAAGGGATAAACATGTTGTTCTTTAAAAAATTATTTCAAAAAATTTCAAAAGAAGAAATAACAAACTTAATTCTAAATGAACCCACAGGACAATATAGCAGGAAAATATGGTTTTTGTATGAATGGCTTATGCAGGAACAGCTTGATATCCCAGACCTGAAAATTAAAAATTTTATTCCGCTTCTAGATGATGATATTCAATTTGGATTATCAACCTCTGTTAATTCCAGTCGTCACCGTATCAAAAATAATTTGCCCGGAACCATAGATTTTTGTCCGTTAATTTTTAAAACAGACAAACTAAAAAATTATGTCGAAGAAAATCTTTCTCAAAAAAAAGATACTTATTTAAAAACTTTCCATAAAGATGTTTTACAAAGAGCTTCGGCTTTTTTATTATTAAAAGATTCAAAAGCATCGTTCACAATTGAAGGAGAAAATCCTACTACAAATCGTGCTGTACGCTGGGGAAAAGCTATTGGTCAGGCAGGTTCAAAACCTTTAGACAAAGAAGAACTTATTCGATTGCAGCAAATCGTAATTGAAAACAGCCGTTTTATAGAAATGGGTTTTAGAAAAGAAGGTGGTTTCGTAGGCGAGCATGAACGCATAACAGGCGAACCAATACCAGAGCATATTTCGGCAAAAAAAGAAGATATCGAAAAACTCATCGACGGATTGATTGCCACTTATAAAAAACTCGAAGATTCTAATTTTGATCCCGTTTTGTCAGCATCGGCAATTGCGTTTGGTTTTGTATTCATACATCCTTATGTAGATGGTAATGGGAGAATTCATCGTTATTTAATTCATCATCTATTATCTAAAATGAAATTTACACATCAGGGTATTATTTTTCCTGTTTCGGCTTCTATTTTAAATCATATTGATGATTATAGAAATGTACTGGAATCGTATTCGCATCCGTTGCTTGATTTTATAGAATGGGAAAAAACAAAATCTAATAATGTAGAAGTTTTAAATGATACGATCGATTTTTACCGTTATTTTGATGCCACCAAACAAGCTGAATTTTTGTATGACTGTGTAAATGATACCATCGAAAATGTAATTCCGCAAGAAGTAACCTATCTTAAAAAATACGATGAAATGAAAAGTTATTTAGACGATGTTTTTCAAATGCCGGATAAAACGGTAGCGTTATTAATTCGTTTTTTAGAGCAGAATGATGGAAAACTTTCAAAAAGAGCTGTCGAAAAAGAATTTTCGGTATTGACAGAAGAAGAAGTAAATGAAATAGAACGTAATTATGAATTACGAATGAAAGAGTTTTAGTAAAGTGTAATAGTATCGTGGGTTCGAATCCCTTCCTCTCTGCAAATAAAAAACCGCAATTTCTTTTGAAGTTGCGGTTTTTTTTATTTCTCTTTTAATAATTTCTCCAAATATTCATTTTTATCTTTTTCAGCCTGCACTAAACGTTCATAAAGTTCAACAACTTTGTCAAGAGGATTGAATGAACAATTATTTGATTGAATAGCTCCATTACTATGACTAAAGTCATTATCGTAAATAGTATTAAAATAATTAATTACATTTTCTTCTGAAAAGTTTTTAATTGCTTCAACAGTAACTCCAAGAGCTTTTGCCACTTCTTTCAATTTTTCGTCGTCTATGTTTTCGCTGTTTTCCATAGCCGAAATTGCTTGCTGATTTGTTCCTAAAGCCTGTGCAAGTGCTTCTTGTTTCATGTCTTTAAGTTCACGAATGCGGCTTATTTTTCGTCCGATATGATATGGTTTGATTGTTGCGCTCATACATCAAAGGTATTTAAATTTTTTAGAGAAAAATAGATTTTAGTAAAAAACAGATTTGTTTTTGTAAGATACGGGCTCCATTATTAATACAAAAATACAGCTTTTCGAATAATTTGATTAAAATACAATCTTCAAAACGGATGTTTATTTTATAAGAAAATATTTACTATTTTTGTGTTTTTAAGTAAATCAAAAAAAATGGAAATCAAAAATCAAATATTAGATGCTATAAAAAAAGCTGGCGAGCCTGTAAATGCAGGTAAAGTGGTTGAGTTAACTAAATTAGATCGTAAAGAAGTAGATAAAGGAATGAAAATATTGAAGGATGAAGGTTTAATAGTTTCTCCTAAACGTTGCTTTTGGGAAGCAAAATGATTTTGAAGAGAGTCAATATTACATTCAAACCAAAACTTCTTAAAAGTAATTTTAAGGACTTTTGGTTTGAATATAATATTAAAGCTTAATCTCAAATAAACTAAAAGAACCTTCCTTATAATGTTCAGGTAATTCGCTTGTCCATTCGATGGTACTTATGCCTTTGTAATCAAAACCACAACTCATGTAGTATTTGTTTATTCTTTCGTTCCCGCTATGTGTGTCAAGTCTGATGTATGATTTGTTATTTTCTTTTGCATACGTTTTTGTCCATTCAACAATTTTTTTGACGTACGATTGTCCTCTGAATTTTGGATTTGTAGCAATGCGATGAAGATAAATTGCAGGATCTGAACTGGCTTCTTTCCAGATTATTAAATCATCAAAAGTAATAACAAATGTACAGGCAATTTCATTTCCTTCTTTGATGATGAAATGTCGGTTTTCGGTTATTTCTTTTTCTATTAGTGTTCTTTCAAAACCCCTCCAGCTTTTATTATTAACTGTTTTTTGATAAGATGTTGCTGCATTATAGATATCAAAAACAGCATCGATATCTTCATTTTTAGTTTTAAAAAATTCCATTATTTGGTTGTATTCTGTAGATTTATGTATTCTGTAAAGATAAATCTTCGGGGATTTAAAGTTCTATAAATTATTAGTTTTAACTTTTTTCATCAGTTTTTAACCAAGCCACATTTTGTTGAGATTCGTGATTTTGCCCAATAATATCCCGATATAATTCTGGTCTTCTAGCTTTTATGTAACGATTTCCTCCAGCCTGGCTTAGTTTTTCGGGAGTAATTATTGCTGTAGCAAAAGAGTCCTCAAAAGTTCTGCATTCGGCCAAAATATCTCCAAATGGATCAATAATCATCGAACATCCATTTTTTAATTGATCGTCATCCATACCAATCGGGTTTGAGAATACGGCATAAATAGCATTATCATAAGCTCTTGCAGGTAACCATTTCATTAACCAATCCCGACCTTTCATTCCATCAAATTCTAATCGTAAAGAAGTTGGATCAGCTTCACGGTTTTCCCAAAGTTGAGGTGCAACAAAACCAGCTCCCGGTCGGGTAGAAGGTGTACACATAGTTACGTGTGGCATAAAAATAATATCGGCACCTAAAAGTTTTGTTGCACGAACATTTTCTATAATATTATTATCGTAACAAATTAAAATTCCGCATTTCCAGCCTTTAATTTCAAAAATACAGTAATTATTTCCCGGAGTGAGATACGGATTTATAAACGGATGTAATTTTCTATATTTTGCAACTAATCCATTTTTGTCAACACAAACATAAGCTTTGAATAAATTATCATTTTCATCTTTCTCAAAAAGACCTGCTAATATTACAATGTCATTATTTTTTGCAATTTCAATGAGTTTTAAAATACTTTCCCCATCCGGAATAATTTCCGCCAAATTCAGCATTTGTTCTTTCGATAAGTGTCTTGCAAAGGTATATCCGGTGATAGAACATTCATGAAACGAAATTATATCACAACCTTCATTGGCTGCTTTTCCTGAAAGTTGTTCGATTACAGATAAATTATAGTTTTTATCGCCACTTTTATTTTCAAACTGAGCGGTGGCTATTTTTAGATTTTTCATATTCTGCTATTTATTTAGGTCAAAAATAGCATTAGCAATATTTTATAAATTGTATAAAACCGACATTTTAAAATGTTGAAGCAGGAAATGTTTTGATAAGATTATTGGCTAGTTTTCCGCTATTAAATAAATATTCCTGGGGAGATATTCCGGTATGCTTTCTAAAATCTTTTATTAAATGCGATTGGTCTGAAAATCCGGCATCGTAACAAATCGCTGTCAGGTTTGTAGCGTCAGATTTATTCTTTAATAATTTTAGAAAATGATGTAGTCTTATAACGTTACCAAATTTCTTCGGATTTAATCCAATGCATTCTTTGAATTTTCTTTCAAGATGTCTTTCAGTATAGCCAGTACATTCAACTAATTGTTTTACAGAGAAATCGCCTTTGTTTTTAAGGATAAAATCTAAGGAATTATTTATTATGGACTGATTCGAAACCAGCTTGTTATTAATTAGGCTTCTAAAAAAATGATTTAAAAGCTCGATTCTCACCTCATTATTATTTTGCGTATATAATTTTTCTTGCAGTACAGATGCTTTGTAATCAAAAACGTCTTCCATAGGAATTATAGAATCCTGAAATTCAGTGGCAGGAATTCCTAGTAATTGGTAAATTCCATTAGGCTGGAAAACGACAATGATTAAAGATGTTTCATTTTCAGAATAAATATCTTTAAAACCATGAAGCTGTCCATATAAAAAAGAAGTCGGTAAATACTTTTTTACTTCATCATTACTAATTTCTGATATAAGTTTGCTTTTTAAAGAAAATACCACACCGGTATTGCCATCAGAAAATAGTCTAAGTTTTTGAATAGCAGTTGATGCATTATCTAAAAAAAGATAATGTTTGATATAAGATGTTAATTCTTTTGATGGGGAAACTTGCATTGTTTAAATCTTAAAACGCCAGCTTTTACAAAATTAAGTATATTTTTCCGATTATGGTTTTACTGATTCTTTGTAAATATTTCTATCCATTGTGATGTTTAATCGGGTAAACATTTCGGTAATATCAAAACCTTCTTTTTTGTATGAAGCTTGGACCGCTTCTTTTGCTTTTTTCAAAACTGCTTCATTTTCCCAAACGGCAATAGTCATTAAAATTAAATTTCCATGCTCGTCGGTACGTTCGTAAGCCTCGTCTTTTATAAATCCGTTTAAGTTTTTAATAAAGTTTCTGTTGATGTTTAGTCTTTGTAAAAATTCTTGTTTTGATTTTTCGGGAACGATAAATTTATCGATAAAAATTTGTTTCATGTTTTCTGATTTTTTGGTTTCTATTTGCGAATTAATGATTGCTGATTGAGCATTTGTTTTAGAGCTAAACAATGTCAAAAAGATAATTCCGATTAAAAGATGTGTTTTCATAATTCTTGATTTTTTGTTGATGTAAAATTCAAGATTATAGAAACCAATAAATTGTAAAAAATCATTGATTTACCAGAAAGAAGGAAATTTGAAAAATTCGGACGGGGTTTGTCCTGTGAATAATTTGAAGTCTTTGTTGAAATGCGATTGGTCAAAATATCCAGCATCCAATGCAAGTTCGATAAGGTTTTGGCTGTTTTGTTTTTGATCGATAATTGATTTAATCCTAACCACATAGCAAAACTGTTTGGGTGATGAACCAATTGTTTTTCGGAATCTTTTCTCGAAAGCATCCTGACTTATAAAAAGAGTATCTGCCAGATCTTTTATTTTAATAATGCCTTTTTTAGACTGAATTATAGCAATTGCAGCCGTGATTAACGAATCTGGTTTGTAATCGTGTAACCCTGACAAAAGGAATTGTTCTATTAAGGCAATTCTTTGATTATTGGTTTTTGCTTCGGCCAGGAGTTCTTCTATAATTGCTATTTTCTGTTGTGGAAAAAAGTTGTCTAAAGAAACACTTTGTTCGAATAATTCATGAAGTGGTTCTTTAAAAAAGGCTTTGGCTCCAACTTCTTTAAAATGAACAACAACTGTAGTAGTATTTTTGGAGTAATTGATTAATCGCGTCGATTTTCGAATACCCGAAATTGCAGAAAGAGGTAAACTTTCGTGATTGTTTCCTTTAATATAATTGACATCTCCTTTGCATCGAAAAGCAATTGTAAGCGCAGTACCCGGCAAAACCCGATTAACCAATTCATCCTGACTTTCGATAATTAGATAAGTCTTGATAAATGGCTTTAATTGTTCTGTTGGAATAAAATCTACAATTTTCATTTCTGCTGTAGTTTACTAATAGTAAAGATAAGGAAAACTGGTTTTAAAGTAAGTGTTCTGTATTTGAATGATTGTTAGAAACATAAAAGCCTAATCCTGCAAAGCCACTTTAACTTTTGGAAAAATGCGCTCAACAAATAAAGTATAAGCTTCTTTAGAGGGATGTAAACCATCTCCTGCGACTAAAGAAGGAATTTGAATTCCTTTTTGTGTAATGTCTGTGATAGAAACAAAAGTGACTTCGTTTGCTTTGCAATAATTTTCGGCGAAGGAATTATATTTTTCGATTTCAGTTGAAATTTTCGTGGTTCCGCCAAACATGGTTCCAAAAGGAGTAAAGGCATAATCGGGAATGGAGAGTACGACAACATTTTTTTTATCACCTTTTGCGAGAGTAATAGCTTTGTTCAATAATTCGGGAAATTCTTTTTCATAAACCGAAAAATTTATGCCCTGATATTGATTGTTTACTCCAATTAAAAGCGTCACCAAATCGTAATTAGATTGTGGATTATCTTCATTTATTGCAGAAATCAAATTTGAAGTTGTCCAGCCTGTTTTGGCAATTATTTTTAATGAAAATTTCGTTTCCGGATATATCGCTTCTAAACTTGTATTTAGTTGTTGAGGATAATTACAAGTTTCACAAACACTTTGTCCGATAGTATAACTGTCGCCTAAAGCCAAATATTTTATAGAGCTCGCAAGCGGAATTTTAGGAATTGAAATTATTGGAGAATCTGAAGTTTCTGAACTTATTTCGTCAGCACTACAGCTTAAAAGGAAGATAGAAAAAATAACAGTAACTATTTGCTTGATTTGTGGCTTCATAATTTAAATAAATTAGATAGTTCATTCTAAACAAATAGTTACGTTAAATATATTGTTTTGGTTTTTATACCATTTCTGTTTTTAGCAGAATTTGTTCTTCAATGGCATTCCAAAGTCCGATTCGTTTTTCTAATGCTAAAATCGAAATTTCTTCAACATCTTTCCATTTTTGGGCATCATCTTCACATAAATCAGAAATCATTTGCATCGCCATTGGCCCGTGTTCATCGGCATCAAGTTCGATATGTCTTTCAAAATAATAAAGCAATTTGCTTAAATCTGTTTCAGGAAGATTTTTTTGAAAGTTTTTCAGGATTTCAGTAAACATACTCGGAATCAGATCTTCTCTTCCAAAAGTAAAAGCAGCAGCAATTTCGTGTGGTTTACCTTGCTCAATAACTCTAAAGGTAAAATCCAAAAATGCTTTTACATCAGGATGTAATGAACTTTGTTTTATAGCGACAAAAATATTGTGCAATGAATTTACTTCAGATAGAAATGTATTAATTCCAGTTGTATCTGCACCACAATCTTCCATGGCTTCAAGATACATTTCATAATGACTTTGTCTTCTTCCGTCAATAGTCAAATCTGTCTCTTCTGCCAGGACAATTTCGTTGATTAAGTATCTGGTTTCAGGATTTTTTGTTGCAAACCAGGGTGTAGTAGTACAGGTAAGTTTGGCTTGTAAAGCTTTCAATAACGACATAAAATCCCAAACTGCAAAAACGTGACTTTCTAAAAAGCTGTGCAAGTCATCAATGCTTTGAATTTTATTATATAAGGAATGTCTTAATAATTGTTCTTTTTGTGGTTGAATGCTATTGTTTATAGTTTCAATATTCATTTGTGGAATTTTTTGCAAAGATAAAAAGCTTCTCGGTAAGAAGAAGCTTTTCATATTGTTTTTGCAAATATTTTAATAGTTGTTTATTATTTAAACGCTGGAATTCCAGTTACATCCATTCCAGTTATCAATAAATGAATGTCATGAGTTCCTTCGTAAGTAATCACACTTTCAAGGTTCATCATATGACGCATAATCGAATATTCGCCTGTTATTCCCATTCCGCCCAGCATTTGTCTGGCTTCTCTGGCAATATGAATCGCCATGTCTACATTATTACGTTTCGCCATCGAAATTTGAGATGTTGTTGCTTTTCCTTCGTTTCTTAAGACACCTAAACGCCAGGTTAATAATTGCGCTTTTGTGATTTCGGTAATCATTTCTGCCAGTTTTTTCTGTTGCAATTGTGTTCCTCCAATTGGTTTTCCAAATTGAATTCTCTCTTTTGCATAGCGTAAAGCTGTATCGTAACAATCCATTGCGGCACCAATTGCTCCCCAGGCGATCCCGTATCTGGCAGAATCTAGGCAGCCAAGCGGAGCTCCTAATCCCGATTTATTTGGTAAAAGATTTTCTTTAGGAACTTTTACATTGTCAAAAATCAATTCACCGGTTGATGATGCACGAAGCGACCATTTGTTATGCGTTTCAGGAGTTGTAAAACCTTCCATTCCACGTTCTACAATTAAACCGTGAATTCTTCCTTCTTCGTTTTTTGCCCAAACAACGGCAATATCTGCAAATGGAGCATTCGAAATCCACATTTTGGCACCATTTAAAAGATAATGATCTCCCATATCTTTAAAATTGGTAATCATACTTCCCGGATCAGAACCATGATCTGGTTCTGTCAAACCAAAACAGCCCATGAACTCTCCAGTTGCTAGTTTTGGCAAATATTTCATTCGCTGTTCTTCATTTCCATATTTCCAAATAGGATACATTACTAAGGAAGATTGCACCGATGAAGTCGATCTTACACCAGAATCGCCACGCTCGATTTCCTGCATGATTAAACCGTAAGAAATTTGATCTAAACCTGCACCACCGTATTCAACAGGAATATAGGGGCCGAAACCGCCTATTTCTCCAAGTCCTTTTATGATTTGTTTTGGAAATTCTGCTTTTTGAGCGTATTCTTCTATAATAGGAGAAACTTCTCTTTTAACCCAGGCACGAGCAGATTCGCGAACTAATTTATGTTCGTCTGTCAATAAATCGTCAAGGTTGTAGTAATCTGGAGCTTGAAATAAGTCTGGTTTCATTTTTTGGTAGTTTTACAAAAAACAAATTTACGCAATAAAAATATAACAAAACAAAAACGTTTTGTTATATTTTTTTATTGATAAAATAAAATTAATAGGAAATTGGCAAGTTAAATGTAGTTTATTGAAAATATATGCACTATTTTTGAATTCCAAAAACATAATAAATGAGGCTGATCATCTCTTTTTTACTTTTTCTTGTTCTAAATATTTCTTTTGCCCAGCAAAAGAAGGAGTTAACAGAAGAGGAATATTTGCTCTTGCAGGATAAAATTCGGCTCAATACAAACAGAAACGTAGACAGCTCTTTTATATATGCATATAGAATGGAAAAGTCTAATAATAATAAGCATTTGGCTTTCGCTAATGCTTCACTTTCTTATTTATTTCAATTAAAAGATAAAACAGCAAAATCTAAGGAAAGATATCTTTTGGCATTTAAGTATTTGGATAAAATGCCTGAATCCAGAGACAAAACGCGTCTTAAATCTTATTTATATAATTACGGAGGATTAACAGAGTATAGGAGAGGTAACTATAGCAGAGCACTTGAAAATTATCAGCAAGGAATGAAACTCTCCATAGAGCTGGATGATATTATTCAGATCGTAAAATTTAAAGGTAATATTGCTTTTGTTAATGAAGCTGTTGGTAATTACCAGTTAGCAATTAAAAATTTACGACAGCTTGATATTGTAGTAGATCAAAATGAAAATCTTTATTCAAAAGAACAATTCAATACTATAAAAAGTAATAATAATATTACGTTAGGAGGTTCGTACGAAAGCAGTTATATGAAAAATCAAAACAAAAAATATTTGTTAGATTCTGCGGCTTATTTTTACAAAAAAACAATTTCATACTCAAAAAATATCCCACTTAATAAAATAGCTGCTAAAGCAAGTTTGGGTAATGTTTATAATTTGAAAGGAGATTTTAAAAATGCTGAAAAAACCTATTACGACATTATATTTATTGCTAAACAAAACAATATTAGTAGAGGAATAACATTTGCCAATTATAATCTGGGTAATTTATATTACGAAACAAAAAAGTATGATAAAGCACTCGTTTTTTTAAATCGGGTAGATTCCATTGCTCAGGCCGACAATATTAAGGACGAAAACTTTTTAAAGGCAAATTACTATTTGGCTAAAATTTATAATATAAAGAAAGAACCTGAATTAGCTTATAAATACTCTAAAATTTATCTGGATAACTACGAAAAATCAGAAGCAAAGTTAAATAATGAAGCTTTAGAAGTTAATTATAAACTTGGAACTGTGGATTTAAGTGATGAAATGGTTGGTATTCAGGAAAAGTTTGAAAACGAAGTACTGATAAACAAAGCATTAAGAGTGTTTTACGTTTTATTGGTAATTGGCATCGTCTTTTTATTGATAAAAAATATAAGAGATAAAAATAAAGCACATAAAAAAATGAATGCTTTAATTGAAGAATTTAAAGCCAATTTAGACAAGAAAGAAAATCAGATAATCGCTCAAAATGAAGAACCAGAACCAGAAATGGAGGACGTTCTGCTTAAAAAAGAAAATGTCAATTTGAGTATTGATGAAGCCAAAGAAAACAAAATAGTCGAAAAATTATTGGCACTTGAGAATAAATTAGAATATTTAAATCCCGATTTTACATTATCATATGTTGCTAAAAAGATAAAAACCAATACCACTTATTTATCCTATGTTGTAAATAAACGATTTGGTAAATCTTTTGGAGAATACTCAAATGAGCTTAAAATTAATTACGTAATCAATGAAATGATTACAAATCACATGTATCGCAAATACTCTACTCAGGCCATTGCCGAAAGTGTAGGTTTTAAAAATGCAGTGTCTTTTGCTAAATCATTTCGCAAAAGAACTGGAGTATCTCCAGCTCAATTTGCGAATAATATTTAATTTTTCCAATTAAGGAGTTCCATCCAAACCTTTTATTTTTGTTGGATCTACGTCCTCACCGTCGCCGCCTCGAACTGCTTTTTGTTGATTTTTAGATATTTTTTCAGTTCTAAAATCTTCGAATTTTGATTTTTTATTTATCATGATTTTTGTATTTATTAGGGTTGTTTTGTATGTTTTAAGTGTTTTTTTGTAAGTCTATGTATTCCCGTTATTTCCGATAGTTCCCCCTTTTGTTGGATCAGTTATGGGTTGTGGTTCATCTCCTCCTCGAACAGTTTTTTGCTGTTTTTTTGTCAATTTCTCTACTGCAAAATCCTCTAATTTTAATGTCGTACTTGTCATGTTTTTACGTGCTATGGTTATTGATATTTCAAAACTAGGCAAAAAGCAAAACCCTTGATCGAAAATGGACTTTTGGAGAATTTTATGAATATAAATATAGTATAATTACCTGATATACAAGAGTTTGATTGATTTATTCAGACTGATATAATTTATAAATTGTATGTAGTATAATTAATAAAATGTGTGCCTTCGGTGATTTTTTTCCAATAAAAACAACAATATTTGCATTGTCATTACGATTTAAAAGGCACAAAACGATGTTAAAATTAGTACAGAAATTTCTTCAAATTAATAAGTATTCGGAGGTGAAAAATGAGTTCAAAGATTTGTTTCTTTCTCATCCAAATTATCCAAGCTTATTTGCGATAACAGATTCGTTAGATTTGTTGTCTGTGGAGAATGCTGCTGTAAGAGTTTCGAAAGAACAAATCGAAAATTTACCATCTAATTTTTTGGCTTATTTTAAAGATGAATTGACATTGGTTGAAAGAACAAAAGAATTTGTTCGAATTGATACAAATAAAAAAACAGGTCAAAAAATATCATACGATAATTTCCTTTTGGACTGGAATGGTGTAATCGTTGCAATTGAACCTAATAATGTTGTAGCAAGAGAAAACTTTAAAAGTGAATATAAAGATGTAAAATACTTTTTGCCTTTATTGATCTTATTTGGTTTTTCGTTTTTCTACAATACTTATACTGCATTCAGTCTTGTGTTTTTGATCACTTCACTTTTAGGATTAATCGTAAGTGTTTTTATTGTTCAGGAAAAATTAGGTTTTAAAACCAATATTATTTCAAAGTTTTGCAATTTAACCACCAATACTTCCTGCAGTTCAGTTCTTAATTTTGATAGCAATACTAATAAGTGGATTAATTTTTCAGATTTGCCTCTGATTTTCTTTGGAGCATCTTTTCTATCCATTTTGTTGAGACCTTTAGATTCGACAATTTTTATAGGTTTTCTAAGTTTATTAGCGATTCCTATTATTGTAACCTCAATTTGGATACAAAAATTCGAAATTCAAAAATGGTGTGTAATGTGTTTGGTTGTTTCATTTCTGATTTTTTCGCAAAGTATTCTTTGGTTCTCCTCAGATTTGTTTACGCTAAGTTTTAGTTTGACTAGTATATTTCCGTTTTTATTCGCTTTGGTTCTTTTAACATCAGCCTGGTTATTAATAAAACCTGTTGTAAGGAATGTATTGAATAGCGATAGCAATGTGAAAGAGCTTAAAAAATTCAAAAGAAATTATTCGTTATTGAATTTCTTATCTAAAAAAATACCTAATGCAAATGGTTTAGAAGACTTAAGAGGTCTGCATTTTGGGAACAGAAATGCCGGAGTTAAACTTTCGATAGTTTTAAGTCCTAGTTGTGGACATTGTCATAAAACATTTCAGGAGGCATTTGATTTGGTTTTGAAATTCCCGGACAGAATATTTTTAAATATATTATTTAATGTTAATCCTGAAAATGCCGAGAATCCGTATAAAATTGTTGTCGAAAGGCTTTTAACAATAAATAGAGCTACTCCCGGCAAAATTGTGGAAGCAATTTCAGATTGGCATATTAAAAAAATGGAGCTTAAAAAATGGTTGAAAAAATGGCATACTGAACCAGTTAGTATGATGATCAATCAGGAAATACAAAAGCAATATGAATGGTGTTCAAAAAACAATTTTAATTATACGCCAGTTAAAATTGTAAATGAAAAATTATATCCAGAGGAATATGAATTAAATGAACTAAAATATTTCTTAAACGATTTTGTTGAAGAAGTTGAAGTTTTAGAAAAAATAGCTTAGCCTCCTAACAATATCCATAGGTATGGATAGACATAACTTCAAATGTCTTAAACTGATTGAAGATATTATTTATTCAAACTAAAAAACTATTGTTATGCTAAAAAAAATTTTAAAACTAGATGGAGCTTATGAGCTTACAAAATTGGAGCAAAAAAGTATTAATGGCGGAATAACAAAAGAATGTGCTGATGCGATTTTTGCGGGAATTTGTGTTCACAAAGGCGGTACTGCCTGCCCAGCAAATTTTCCTACTGCAACTAGTGGAGGATGTTGCTGTGGAGGTATAGATTAAGAAATCATTTGAAGCTTAAACAAAAACAAAAAAACAAGTAACAAACAAAACCTAAATATCATGCTAAAGAACATTTTAAACCTTAAAGGAGCTAAAGAATTAAGTGCTAATGAGCAAAAATCAATTACTGGTGGTAATGCACCTGTTTGTGAGGAAGGTTTTGTAGCAAAAAGATGTACAGAATTTGGAACAGTGCCTTCTTTCTGGCTTTGTGTGCCAGTTGGTACAACTGCTTGCTAAATAATAAAAACATTTAACGAATCAAATAACCTTTAATCATGAAGAAAAAACTTTTAAGCTTAGTTGACGTTCAGGAATTAACTACTGAGGAAAAAAAAACGATTAAAGGAGGTTCAGAGCCTAATAACAACTTACAATGTGATGCATGGAATTCAGTAGGTTTAAAAACTTACGTTGAATGTCGAGCTTACTTTCCTCTTGAAATAAATTGGACAGGCGGAGTTTGTAATGTTTTTGGACCGCCATGTGGATCTTAATTAATGATAATAATATAAACTAATACTACTACTGTTATGTTAAAAAATATTATAAATCTGGAAGGAGTTCAAAGGTTAAGTACAATAGAACAAAAGAACATTTTTGGAGGATTGCCCGTTCAACCTGCAACCTGTAAATGTTTTTGTTACACAGGAGGCCGTAAGGTAAGTGCATATTGTTACTCATTATGTGCTGATGGATCAATTCCTGGATTAGAAGAAGGAAGTACAGGAAACTGTAGTTATCCATTTCCTCTTCCTCCTGGAATAGAATAATTTAAAATAAAAATCATGTTAAAGAAAATTTTAAACTTGGAAAGTGCTCAAAAAATAACCAAAATAGAGCAAAAGTCAATGAAGGGAGGAATTCCGGAATGCTGGGTTTATGCAATTGAAGCAGGATGTTTACTTATGTCAGTTGGCGAAAATTGTCCTTTGGATATGGAGTCAGGTATTTGCGAATCAAACAGACTTTGTTGCTAGTTTTCTTAAACAATAACAATAAAAAAAGTAATAACGATAAAGCCTTATTAGAATTTAGTCATGTTTTTTTTAATTTGTAGGCGCTCGATCGTGGAACATTGAGCAAATATCCCCACATTGATGATTGGTGTCGGGATTCTCAGGAAAGGTGGCCACTGAGTTGGTTTTAATTGGTTAGGGCTAACCAGTGCCATATCCTAGAGAAAATTGTATTACTTAAATTTTACACTTTTTTAGATAATGAAACAGAGAGGATTATTTCTCTCTGTTTTTTTTTGAGATAATTTATTCTGTTCAATAAAAAATAGACAGAAGCTTCAACTGTCGTTAAGTGATTGAAGTACTAATCAAAATCAAAAAACCTAATTATGAAAAACCTAAAAGATTTAAAAGGCATTGAAGTTTTAAGTAAAAATGAACAAAAAAGTATAACAGGTGGAGGCGGTCCCATTGCCTGTTATTGTCCTGATGGTACTTTTGCCGGGATAGCTACAGAAGGTGAAGGTTGTGGAGGTGTTATTGACCATAATTGCCCTTTAGAATCATAAATATTTAAAAGAATAAATATTTTAAGAGTAAGAATAAAAACTTTGTTATTTAGTTAACAAGGTTTTTTTGTTTTTTATTCATGTAATATTCTCATATGTAGATAATTATATTGTTTTTGAAATTAGTAAATTTGATTAAAATTGAAATTGTGATATAACACATTTCAGATCATTATTTTTCTTTTTTTAAGAATTTTTGTATAATATTGCTTTTAATAAACCTAATTTATAATTGAAAAAATTCACCAATTACAAACAAGCAGATTATAAAGATTGCGGTCCAACGTGTTTAAAAATTATCGCTAAGCATTACGGCAAAACAATCCATATTCAGGAGTTACGCGATAGTAGCGAAACAACTCGTGAAGGAAGTAATTTGCTTTTTCTGAGCGATGCTGCCGAGAAAATTGGTTTTAGAACTTTAGGAGTAAAACTAAATGTAAAAAGGCTGGAAGAGGCTCCACTGCCCTGTATTTTGCATTGGAATAAAAACCATTATGTAGTTCTCTATAAAATTAAAAAAGGAAAATATTATGTTTCTGATCCGGGTTTTGGATTGATCGAATATAATGAAAAAGATTTTCTTAAATTTTGGATAGGAAATAATGCAGATGAATCAACTCAGGAAGGAATCGCATTATTGGTGGAAGCAACTCCAAAGTTTTTTCAATCAGAATTTGATAAAGAAGAAAATAAAGGTTTAGGGTTTGGATTATTGGCACAATATGTTTTGCGCTACAAATCATTTTTGGTGCAATTAAGTATCGGTTTATTGGCCAGCAGTTTATTACAGTTAATTTTTCCGTTTTTAACTCAAAGTATTGTCGATATTGGGATACAAAACCAGAATATCAATTTTATTTATTTAATTCTTTTTGCGCAGTTATTTCTTTTTGCCGGAAGAACAGGTTTAGAACTCATTAGAAGCTGGATTTTACTCCATCTTTCTACCCGAATAAACATTTCGTTAATATCAGATTTCTTCATTAAACTGATGAATCTTCCAATTTCATTCTTTGATGTCCGCATGACCGGAGATATCATGCAGCGTATCAATGATCATCGCCGAATTGAACGAATCTTAACCACATCATCCTTAAATGTATTATTCTCTGTAATTAATATGTTTGTCATGGGAGGTGTTTTAGCTTATTTTAACCTTCAGATTTTCTTTGTGTTTTTTGCCGGAAGTATTCTTTATTTTGGATGGATTACTTTATTCTTAAAAAGAAGAGAAGTTCTGGATTACAAGCGTTTTGCCGAAGTTTCCCAAGAGCAGAGCAAAGTAATGGAGCTTATTAACGGCATGCAGGAAATCAAGCTGCACAATGCCGAAAAACAAAAACGTTGGGGTTGGGAGTACGTACAGGCACGACTTTTCAGGGTCTCGATTAAGGGATTGGTTTTGGAACAAACACAAACCATTGGATCTTCTGTTATCAATGAATTAAAAAATATTTTCATCATCTTTTTATCTGCAAAATTAGTTATCGATGGCTCAATTACCCTCGGGATGATGCTGGCCATTAGCTCGATTGTTGGAAGTTTAAACGGACCAATCACGCAGCTTATTGAATTTGTTCGAGAACTTCAGGATGCCAAAATATCATTAGCGAGATTATCGGAAATTCATGAAAAAGAAGATGAAATACAACAAGAAACCAATCAAACAAATGATGTTCCTTATAATACTGATATTGATATAAAAAACCTTTCTTTCCGATATTTAGGATCTGATATTCCGGTACTGGAGAATTTAAGTTTGGTAATCCCGGCCAATAAAGTCACCGCGATAGTGGGTGTTAGCGGAAGCGGAAAAACAACCCTCATGAAATTATTACTCAAATTTTATGAGCCAAATGCCGGAGAAGTCAATATTGGAAACACACAATTAAAAAATATTTCTCAAAAAGCATGGCGATCTAATATTGGAGCCGTAATGCAGGAAGGTTTTATTTTTAGTGATACCATTGCCAATAACATTGCTATTGGAGTAGATAAAGTCGATAAAGAACGATTGGTTTATGCTGCGGATGTAGCCAATATAAAAGAATATGTAAGCGGTTTACCACTAGGGTATAACACAAAAATTGGTTCTGAAGGTTTAGGTATGAGTACCGGACAAAAACAGCGATTACTGATAGCCAGAGCCGTTTATAAAAACCCGGAAATCTTGTTTTTTGATGAAGCAACTTCGGCTTTGGATGCCAATAATGAAAGAGAAATTATGCGAAAACTCGATATCTTCTTTAAAGATAAAACCGTCGTTGTGATCGCACACCGTTTAAGTACAGTTATGAATGCCGATCAAATTGTGGTTTTGGACAAAGGGAAAATCATTGAAATTGGCTCCCATTCGGCTTTAGTAGAACAAAAAGGGAATTATTTTGAGTTGGTTAGAAATCAATTACAATTAGGAAATTAAACATGGCAGAAGATACATTTGAATTAAGAAGTGAAGAAGTTCAGGATATTCTCACCAAAGTACCACATTGGATGATACGTTGGGGAACAGTTTTGATATTCGTGATAATTTTCATGTTGTTTTTTGTGTCCTGGTTTATTAAATATCCGGATGTTGTAAATACCGAAATTGTAATTACAACCAATATTCCGCCAGAAAAAATAGTTTCAAAGACTTCGGGACGAATTGAAGCGATTTTGGTTAAAGATAAATCGATAGTAGAAAAAAATACTACACTTGCCATTATCGAAAACACAGCCAATTATAAAAATGTTTTTTTATTGAAAAAAATTGTTGATGAATATAATATCAACGATCCAAAAAAAGAATTTCCATTTGCTTTATTAAAAAACACACAGTTAGGAGAAATTGAAAGTGCTTATGCTGTTTTTCAAAAAGATTATCAGGCGCAGCAATTAAATGAAAGTTTGCATCCGTATGAAGTAGAGAACAGAGCTCAGATTTCAGAAAAAATTCAGATAAAGGAAAGACTGGATATTCTGCAGCAGCAAAAATTGTTGAATGAAAGCGAGTTACAGCTTCAAAAAAATGAGATTGCCCGTTTTGAAACTTTATTCAATAAAGGAATTATTTCGGCTCAGGAAATGGAGGCCAAAAAACTAGGTTATCTCCAGGCTCAAAAGAGCTATAAGAGCCTTTTAACCTCTATTTCTCAATTAAGATCCGCTTTGATCGATAATGCAAAATCGAGCCAGAGTTCTCATATAAACAACACTAAAGAGGAAGTTAATCTGGAACGCGGTATGGCGCAGTCCTTCTATCAGCTAAAAAAAGTAATAAAAGACTGGGAGCTTAATTATACCCTGAAATCATCGGTTAGTGGTGTTGTTACTTTTTTGCAGGTTTGGACAGAAAATCAAACTATAAATACAGGTGATAATGTGTTTTCGATAATTCCTGACGCTAAAAATGGTTTTGTTGGAAAAGTAAAAGCTCCGGCTTTGAATTCTGGAAAAATAAAAATAGGGCAGAAAGTAAATATTCGTCTGGCAAATTTTCCGGACAGGGAATTTGGTGTTTTATATGGTAAAATCCAGAATATTTCTTTAGTTCCGGATAAAGACGGAAATTTATTATTGGATGTTGCCCTTCCAAACGGATTAAAAACCTCTTACAAGAAACAAATTGTTTTTCAGCAGGAAATGAAAGGAAGTGCAGAAATTGTAACCGAAGATCTGCGATTGCTAGAAAGAATTTTATATCAGTTTAAAAGTATTTTTGAGCAGGTTTAGAAATTACATCTTCAAATAAAAATCCTTAGTCAGTTCAATATACTCCGGAGTATAAACATGTCGGTCAATTTCTATAATTAATTCATCGATTTCAATTTCAGGATTTTCATTTCGACTAAATGCCAATAGACTACGCTTGATTTCAGAAGTTGGAGTTCCCTTTACGCGGGTAATTTTACTTGGGTGTAATTCGGATTCTTTTGCAAGAGCTATAAATTTGTCTTCTTCTTTGAAAGGAATAATTAAAGCGAATATTCCATTTTCTGAAAGTAATAAATCAGCAGCTTCAATTAACTCTTCAAAAGGCATTGCGTCCTGAAAACGAGCTAAATCGCGCTGTTCATTTTCTGTTTTATAATCTTCGGCATAAAAAGGAGGATTCGAAACAATCAGATCATATTCGTCTTCCGGTTCTTCGATAAATTCGTCCAGACCCGCATGAAAACAAAATAATCGGTCTCCCCAAGGCGAGTTTTCAAAATTATCAACGGCTTGTTCGTAAGCTTCTTCATCAATTTCAAGAGCATCAATTTGTTCAGCAGAAGTACGCTGAGCAAGCATTAAAGCAATTATTCCGGTTCCCGCACCAATATCTAAAATGCCAAACGGATTATGATGAATTGGAGCCCAAGACCCTAATAAAACACCGTCTGTTCCTACTTTCATAGCGGTTTTATCTTGTTGAATAGAAAATTGCTTAAAAGTGAATGTAGACATTACCGATAATTTAAAATGAAAATTTAAGAAAAAACAAGTAACTGAAAACCGTGACCGATAGCTGAAAACTTTTTATAAGTACATTTCAACCAACCCTTCTGGCAGGTTCATGATAACCTTCTTGTTTTCTCTGTCAATTTTTACAAGAAAATGATCGATCATCGGAATTAGCATTTCGACTTCGCCATTTAAAACTTCAAAAAGTGGTTGAGCAGTAGTGTCGTTAACGGCAACAATTTTTCCAAAAGCGCCTAAACGCTGATCTTCAATTTCGAAACCAATAACTTCGTGAAAATAAAACTTGTTGCCAGAAAGTTTTGGCAACATACTTAAAGGAAGATAAATAGCATTTCCTATAATGGCATCTGCATCTTCTTCTGTATTCATGTCTTCAAAACGAATTCTTAGAAAATCGTTTTTGTGCAATGAACTTTTTTCAATAAAAAAAGGAACCAGGTGTTTATTGCATTCAATAAACACTGATTCCAGATTTTCGTATAACTCAGGTTCGTCCGTGTCTAAATAAGCCAGAACTTCACCTTTGAAACTAAATTTTTTAGCGATTTTACCTAAATAAAAACATTCTTCTTTACGCATTCTCGCTGGCTAAAATTATGCTTCAGTTGTTTCGTTATTTTCTTCAGCAGCAGGAGCTTCTTCAGTTGTAGCATCAGCTTCAACTTCAGCAACTTCTTCTTCAACAGCAGGAGTTTCAGCAGCGATAGCATCAGCTTCAGCCTGAGCTGCAGCAGCTAAACGTTTAGCATTAACTTCTTGCTCTGCTTTAAAAGCTTTAGCTTTAGCATCAGCTTGCGCTTTTGTTAAACCGTCTTTTTTAGCATCAACTTTTCCAGCTTTAGCTTCTAACCAAGCAGCTAATTTTGCATCAGCTTGTTCTTGAGTTAAAGCACCTTTACGAATACCTCCATCAAGGTGGTGTTTCAATAAAGCTCCTTTGTAAGAAAGGATAGCTCTTGCAGTATCAGTTGGTTGTGCACCATTGTGTAACCATTTTACAGCGCTATCAAGGTTTAAGTCGATAGTTGCAGGGTTAGTGTTTGGATTGTAAGTACCGATTTTCTCTAAGTATTTACCATCTCTTTTTGAGCGTGCATCTGCAGCTACAACCCAGTAAAAAGGTTTTCCTTTTTTACCGTGTCTTTGTAATCTAATTTTTACTGACATAATCGTATGATTAAATTTTGAGGTACTCGACCTCTGTTAATTAAGGGCGCAAAGATATAATTTTTTTCTGAATTCTGCGTTCCAAACAGTATTAAATATGTTAAAGTAAATTTCCTTAATTTTTTGTTGTATTTAATGAAGTTTTTAAAATATTTATAGCCAGTGCAATATTTTTGTCCTAAAATTCCTTTCTATGAAAAAGTATCTTTATTTGTTTTTATTAATTTTTATGATCATCTCTTGTACCGAAGATGTGAAATTCAATAATCCGGCATTTCAAACCTTAAAAGATAATGTTTTTTGGAGAGCCCAAGATTATAAAGCAAATACTACGACTACAGGTAATTTAATTATAGAAGGATATTTAGGATTTGAAAAAGTAACATTGCAAACTAATTCTCTGTCACCGCAAACCTATATTCTTGGGCAAAATGACATTTCTAAAGCGTCTTATTCTAATTCTCTTTCAACCCAAACAGAAGAGTTTACGACAGGGACTAGTAGAGGAAATGGCCAGATCGTGATTACAGAATATAACGCTGAAAACAATACTATTTCAGGAACATTTAAATTTACCGCCATAAATACTAATAGCGAAAGTACTGAAAAAACACAGATCAATTTTTCTGAAGGGGTTTTTTATAAAGTGCCGGTTTCTGTTAGTTCTAATTTCAATGCTAATTAACATTTTAATAATCATTAGCCATTTTTATTGAATTCTGCTTTTTAAAATCAAAATAAAAACATAAATAAACTAATATATAGTAGATTAGAGAAAAATAAGACTACATTTGCTATATTATTATAAATAAGTACATATGAACATTTTTGTTGGAAGTCTTCCATTCAGTATTGAGGAAGCAGATTTAAGAGAGTCTTTCGAGGCTTACGGAGCAGTAGATTCAGTTAAAATCATTACTGATAAATTTACAGGAAGAAGCAAAGGTTTTGGTTTTGTTGAGATGCCAAACGATGCTGAAGCTCAAAAAGCAATTGATGAATTGAACGGAGCTACTGTTCAAGGTCGTGCAATTGTGGTTAATAAATCTGAACCGAAACCTGAAGGTGAAAGAAGAAGCTTCAACAATAACAGTCGTGGTGGAGATTCACGCGGAGGTTATGGTGGAGGAAACAGCCGTGGTGGAAATGACCGTGGTGGTAGAGGAGGATATTAATATTTTTTTCTAAATATATAAAAGGGATCAACGAAAGTTGATCCCTTTTTTTTGTGGTAAATTTTGTTTCAGGTTTATTTTGTTTCAAGTTTCAGGTTGGAAAACCTGAAACCTGAAACTTGAAACAAAAATTAACTATAAGTTCGCTACAAGCCAATCTCCAACTTCGCTGGTTTTGTATGCTTTTGATCCTTTTGGAGCTAAATCTTCTGTAACAATTCCTTGTTCTAATGATTTGTTTACAACTGCACGAATAGCTTCAGCTTCATCTTTTAAACCAAAAGCATCTTCGAACATCATCGCTGCAGATAAAATCGTAGCTAACGGATTAGCAATATTTAATCCGGTTGCTTGCGGGTAAGACCCGTGGATTGGTTCGTATAATGAAGTATGTTCTCCAACAGAAGCTGATGGCATTAATCCCATTGAACCAGAAATTACAGAAGCTTCATCTGTTAAAATATCTCCGAATAAGTTTTCTGTAATTAATACGTCATAAGAATTTGGCCATTGAACCAAACGCATAGCAACAGCATCAACAAATTCATAAGAAACTGTAACTTCAGGATAATCTTTTTCCATTGCCTGAACTGTTTCTCTCCATAAACGTGAAGTTTCCAAAACGTTTGCTTTATCAACGCAACATAATTTTTTGCTACGAGTCATTGCAAGTTCAAAACCTTTTTTAGCCAAACGCTGCACTTCGGCTCTTGTGTAAACACAGTTGTCAAAAGCAGTTTCGCCACCGTCTTTTCTTCCTTTTTCTCCAAAGTAAATTCCGCCTGTTAGTTCTCTTAAGAAAACCAAATCAGTTCCTTCAATTCGTTCTCTTTTTAAAGGAGAATTATCAATTAAAGAAGGAAAAGTAAAAGTCGGACGTACGTTTGCAAACAATCCTAATTTTTTACGCATCAACAATAATCCCTGCTCCGGACGAACTGGCGCACTTGGATCGTTATCGTATTTTGGATGTCCAATTGCTCCAAACAAAACTGCATCGGCTTTCATACAAACTTCGTGCGTTTCATCAGGATAAGGAACTCCAACTGCGTCGATTGCACAAGCTCCGGTCAAAGCTGGTGTCCATGTTATTTCGTGATTGAATTTTTTGGCAATAGCATCAGATACTTTTACAGCTTCATTAATTACCTCAGGACCAATTCCGTCTCCTGCTAAAAGGGCTATATTAAATTTCATATTTAATGGTTTTATATAATTGTTAATAGATAATCGGATTTATTCGCGTTCATAATTTAATTTCTCCAATCGCACTTCCATAAATTTTCCGGTTTTCTCCGGTTTTTTAAAGTACTCTGCAATTCCTACATAGCCACTTTTGGCTGGAAAAACGTTAATGACACTATCGTCATTAGTAATTGGCATTTTTTGAATTACTTGTTTTTGCGATTTAAAATAATAATTTAAAATATTCAATTCTAGATCTTTATCGTCATTCTTGTCAAAAAAGAAATAGGCTCTTCCTGAATTATTTGCTAAACGCTGTGCAAAATCATATTTGTATCCTCTTGTACGCTTTACCTCGTATTTTACAGTTTTAACGGGATTAAAATCTTTGTCCATTTTAAAAGTGTATAGTTGGGTGTATGCGCGATAATTTTGTTTTTCCCAGTAAGCTTCGGCCAGAACAAAAAAAGTTCCGTCTGGATTAAGGTTGCATTTTTGAAATGTTAAATGACCTTCTCCATGAATTTTACCATATTTATTGACATCTAAATCTGTAAAGCTTTCATAGTTAACATATTTCTCTCTTATAGTTTCGCTGGTTTTAAGATCATATACATATTGATATATTCCAAAGGATTTGTCCGAGACATAAAGACCTTCTTTGTTTTTTTCAAAATACCTTCCTCCAGTATAGATTTTATCCTCAATTAAATAGGTATAATCTGTAGTTTGCGTGTATTCTTTTGAAACTTCTTTATAGAAAATTTCCTTTCCTGTTTTCGAATCTAATACTAAAAAGTGTACATTTTCTACTTTGTTTCCTTTTTTATAGAAACCTTTTAAAACGATGTATTTTTCATTGTAATTAACAACGGTAAAATGTGTATCATATTTTTTTAATTCCCGTGTGCTTTTATATTCCCAAATTTTTTCATTCTTAAAATTTACTGCATAAAAACTGTTATGTTCATTAGCAATTTTAGCTTTATAATCTGTTCTTTGAATCAAAAAACCAGATTTGTCTAAAGAGTAACAGAAATAACCTTTTGTATCTATTTTGTCATATTGTTTGTCAATATCTTTTACATCCGGATTATATATTCCTTTGTTTACAATGCTGTTCCTTTTTAAATCCACAATTTGGTAGGTTTTAAAATAAGGAAAGGCATCTTGTCCAAAAGCTTGTGAATATTCGTAAAATTCAAAGTAAATAAAACCTTCTGCATACTGAATATCAACTAGTTTTTTTAGGCGTTTTGAATTAGAAGTTTTTTCGGTTAGATTTCCTGAACATACTGTATTGAAGTTTTTATCCAATACAATATATTTTATGGTGTTATTATTGTTTTCATCAATATTCATTTTGCGTAATTCTACATAACCAAAAAGATCGGTATCTTCATATATTGGTCGAAAAGCCATGAATTCTCCTGCCGTAGCATTTAAAACAGTATAAGACTGACTAAAACAAAATGATGTGAGCAGCAGCAAAAATAATAAGTAAGTTTTTTTCATAAGGAATAAGCAGGCTTTTATATATTAATTGATTTGGTGTTTTAGTTTTTATAATCCAAAGCTAGTTGTTCTAACTCTGATAAAGTTAAATTCGCTACAAAATTGAAATAATATTGCTGACTCTTGGTTTGTTCACTCGGATTTATCGATGGTATATAAGAGTTGATTCTCATTTCTTTTTTGGCATTAGCCAAAGCATCAAGATTTGAAGCAATCATTTCTTTTAAATAATTACTTTTCGGATTTTTTTCTTTTAGTTTAAGAGCATCGTAAAGACTTAATCCATAGTTTTTGATGTAATAATTACTGTATATCTGCTCGTATTCGATTCTCTTTTTCAAATCATCAAAAAAAGCTTTATCGGCATAATAATTTGTCTTACTATTTTTTATAAGTTTTTTTATCTTCTCAATGCGCTGCTCGCAATTAGGATGTGTTTTTAACGAATCAACATCCCATTTAAATATATTTTCTTTAGAATAAGAGTATTTAGAGTAATCCTCCATAGCAACCCATTCCTTAATAAATTTCTGATTTTTAGTTGTGAAGTTTTTAGGATAACTAACTCTCGGCAAACTATCTGTTTCTATATCTGTTTTTGAAAGATGTTTTAATAAATTAATGCTTGACGCACTATTATAATTGGTCTTTTTAAAATAATCCAGACCCAATGAATCTGCTTGAAATTCCTGAAGGCGAGATCTGTTTTTTCTTGAATAGATACTGTTTTTTGCAAAACTTTCTGACTTGATTTGTTTATTGAATTTGGATTTTTTCAAGTCTTTTTCAAGCGCTTTTGCATCTTTTAAATTTTGAGACGAAATTTCTTTTTCAATACTTTTGTCTCTGTGATTTAATGTATAATGCGCTATTTCATGGCAAATAATATATCCTATTTCGGCCTCATCGTTTAAGTACTTTAATAGTTCCAGATTAAAGATAATAGTGCCGTCACCAATACTATATGCATTCGCTGCTGGATCTCGGGAAAAATATACAGAGATTTTTTTATCGGCTAAAACAGAATTATTTCGTGTAATTTCAGTCAATATCTTTTGAATATAATTTTGAAGATTATCATCAAAATAAAGTTCTTTGTTGTTAATTGTTCTGGAAAAATCTTCAAATTGGCTTTTGTACGCAGCTTCCATTTCCTTACCCACTTTTCCTGAGTAAGTTTTTTTTATTTCTTTGATTTTTTGATCATTACGACTTTTGAATTCTTTTAAAAAGAGTTTCCTTTTTTCGAATGAAATCGTATCAAATGGTTTGTAAGTCTGACTGTAACCGCGACAAAAAAACAGAATAAAAATAATAATTGTAAAAGTAGGTTTCATTATTTAATATAGGTTTGGGTCGCAAAAATAGTCAGAATCTTTGTTTTTTAAGGAATTATTGTTTTATAGGTTAAAAGTGATAAAGGAGCAAAGGTTCAAAGTTTTTAAAAGCAGGTATAAAAACCTCTGTGCCTTTGCAACTATCTTAAGCAATTACATTCAGCATTTTTTGAGTTGCAATAATCGCTGCAACGGTTTGATCAGAATCTAATCCGCGGGTTTTAAATTCTTTTCCGTTGTTTGTCCAGGTTATAATTGTTTCGCACAAGGCGTCAGAACTACTTCCTGGCGGAATTCTCACTGCGTAATCAATTAGTTTTGGAAGCGTTAATTTCTTGCTTTTGTAAATTTTAGACAAAGCATTCATAAAAGCATCAAACTGGCCGTCGCCCTGTGCGCTTTCTTCGATAATTTCGTCGTCAATTTTTAACAGCAAAGTTGTCGACGGACGCATTCCTTTTGAATGCATTAATACGTAAGATTCAATTGTAATTTTATCCTGATAAGTGTGACTGTCCAAAACATCTGAAATAATATATGGAAGATCTTCTTTAGTAACAGTTTCTTTTTTATCACCGAGCTCAATTATTCTTTGAGTAACCAATTTCAAATCTTCCTGATTTAATTTTAAACCTAATTCCTGAAGGTTTTTTTCGATATTAGCCTTTCCTGAAGTTTTTCCAAGTGCATATTTTCTTTTTCTGCCGAAACGTTCCGGAAGCAAATCATTAAAATATAAATTGTTTTTATTGTCTCCGTCAGCATGAATTCCGGCAGTTTGTGTAAAAACATTATCGCCAACAATTGGTTTATTAGCGGGAATTCTATATCCTGTAAAAGTTTCTACCAATTTACTTACCGTATAAAGAGAAGTTTCTTTAATGTTGATACTTACCTCTGGAAGATAATCATTTATTACGGCAACCGTACTTTCGAGCGGCGCATTTCCGGCGCGTTCTCCCATTCCGTTTACGGTAACGTGAAGTCCGTTTATACCGGCTTTTACAGCTTCCATAACATTGGCAATACTTAAATCGTAATCGTTATGAGCATGAAAATCAAAATGAATATTTGGATATTTTACTCTGATTTTTGAAATAAATTCGAAAGCCAAAGAAGGAATTAAAACCCCCAAAGTGTCCGGAAGTAAAATTCTTTTAACGGGTTGTGTTGCTAAAAAATCCAGAAATTGAAAAACATAATCTGGAGAATTTCGCATTCCGTTGCTCCAGTCTTCGAGATAAACATTGGTTTCAATATCATTTTCTTTTGCTAAAGCAATGATTTGGGCAATTTCAGAAAAGTGTTGTTCGGGAGTTTTTTTTAATTGATGTGTTAAGTGATTCATTGAACCTTTGGTCAATAAATTTTGCACTTTGGCGCCTGCTTTTTTCATCCATTCAATAGAAACTCCTCCGTCTACAAACGAAAGGACTTCAATTCGATTAATGTACCCTTTCTCAGTTGCCCAAGAAGTAATGCCTTTTACAGCCTGAAATTCGCCTTCGCTTACACGTGCAGAAGCAATTTCGATTCTATCAATATTTAGTTCCTCCAACAATAATTGTGCAATGGTCAATTTTTCTGCAGCAGAAAAAGATACTCCCGAGGTTTGCTCACCATCACGGAGGGTCGTGTCCATTATTTCAATTTTTCTTTTTTCCATATTGATTGTCTATATTTCTTTAAAAGTGAAATTATAGTTGTTTTTTATAGTTTTCCTCTTACTTCATTTAACTTCATCGTCATTGAAAATGCTGAAGTTTCTATCCAATTATTATATTCTTCGATTGCCTTCAGTCTTAATTCTTCTTCCAGATAGCCTTCTTCGACCATTTGTTTAGAACCTGCAACTTTAGACCAAATTCCTATTTTTGATTTAAAATCAGCATCTCCCTCATTGTAAACTTCATCTGAATTTATTTTTTCAATAGAATGAAAACCTGCTTCTTGTAATAATTGAGGCAGATCTTCGGCAATTTTATTATTCATTCCGGCATCGGCTCTCCATTTTAAAAAAGTGCTATAAAACTCCTGCATGCTTTCCGGAGGTAGCGGATTCCAGATTAAATTACTGTGATCATAATCCAGAATTGATATCTGACCGTTTGGCTTCAATAATGATTTCATTTTTATCAAAGCTTCTTTTGGGTTGCTTAACCATTGTAATGTTCTGGCGGAAACAATTAAGTCGAATTTTATATCTGGGTTGTAATCAAATAAATCAACAGCAATTAATTCTAAATTAGCAACTGATTGATAAGATTCCTTACCACTTTTGATGAAACTTTCTGTATTGTCGATCCCGATAACTTTTCCATTAGAACCAATGCTATTTGCAATGTCCTTTGAAATCGAACCTGTTCCGCAACCGATATCCAATACGGTTATTCCAGGTTGTAAAATCTGAGTCAGATTTCGGTAATCTTTGGCTAAATTTCTATCGTTGAATATTTTCGTTGCATTTTCGTCTCTTTCAATATGTTTATTGCCTTTCATTTACAAATAGGATTATTTTGAAAACTTATTTTTTAGTCGGATTATTTCTTAAATATTCTTTCGGCCGATTTCATTTAGAAAGACCCGACAAGCTTTGAAACCTGTCGGGTCTAATAGACTGAATGAGATTTCTTTTTAGTAAGGAAGTTTATCGGCGAAAGCCACAATATCTTCCTTAATATTTTGCAAATAATCAATGTCATCAAAACCATTAATCATATTGTTCTTTTTGTAGCCATTAATCGCAAAAGATTCAGATTGACCTGTTGCCAATAACGTAATTGTTTGGTTTGGTAAGTTGATTTCTAATTCTGTTTTTGGATCAGCTTCGATTGCTTTGAAGATTATATCAGCAAATTCAGGACTAACCTGAACTGGCAAAACACCGATATTAAGACAGTTTCCTTTGAAGATATCAGCAAAGAAACTCGAAACTACCGCTCTAAAACCGTAATCGTAAACTGCCCAAGCAGCATGTTCTCTAGAAGATCCTGAACCAAAGTTTTTTCCTCCAACCAGGATTTTTCCGCTATAAGTTGAATCGTTTAAAACGAAATCAGCTTTTGGAGTATCATCTCCGTTGTATCTCCAGTCTCTAAAAAGATTGTCTCCAAAACCTTCACGTTTTGTAGCTTTCAGGAAACGAGCCGGAATGATTTGATCTGTATCTACGTTCTCAATTGGCAACGGCACTGCGCTGCTGGTAAGTATATTAAATTTATCGTATGCCATTTTTTGGAATTTTAGATTTTAGATTTTAGATTTTAGATTTTCTTTTGAAAACTTAAAATTTAGAAGCTAAAATGTTTTGTATTAAATAATGTAAATCAATTTTTCTTTGAAGAATTTTAGAAGATAAATGACACACAGTGAAATCTAAAATCTAAAATCTTCAATCTAAAATTAAAAAAGTTCTCTCGGGTCCGTTAGTTTTCCTGTAACGGCAGCTGCAGCAGCCATAATTGGACTTGCTAAAAGCGTTCTTGAACCTGGACCCTGACGACCTTCAAAGTTTCTGTTTGAAGTACTTACTGCATATTTTCCAGCTGGAACCTTATCATCATTCATTGCCAAACAAGCAGAACATCCCGGCTGACGTAATACGAAACCAGCTTCTGTCAAAATATCTAAAATACCTTCTTCTTTAATTTGAGCTTCAACAACGTGAGAACCTGGAACTAACCAAGCGGTAACATTATCTGCTTTTTTTCTTCCTTTTACAATTTCAGCGAAAGCTCTAAAGTCTTCAATACGTCCGTTTGTACAACTTCCTAAGAAAACATAATCAATTGGTTTTCCGATCATCACATCATCTTCATGGAAACCCATATAGGCAAGCGATTTTTTATAAGTTTCCTCACCGCCTTCAACTTGATTAGCATTCGGAATATGTTTTGAGATACCAATTCCCATTCCTGGGTTAGTACCATAAGTAATCATTGGTTCAATATCCGAAGCTTTGATGTTTAATTCAGCATCAAAAACAGCATCAGCATCAGTTTTTAAAGTTTTCCAGTATTCAACAGCTTTCGTCCACGCTTCCCCTTTTGGAGCGTATAAACGTCCTTCAAGGAAATCAAAAGTTGTCTGGTCAGGAGCAATCATTCCACCGCGGGCACCCATTTCGATACTTAGGTTACAAACTGTCATACGACCTTCCATACTCATGTTTTCGAAAACATCTCCGGCATATTCAACAAAATATCCAGTTCCTCCAGAAGTAGTTAATTGTGCAATAATATAAAGAGCAACGTCTTTTGGGCCAACACCTTTGCTTAATTGACCGTTTACGTTGATACGCATTTTCTTTGGTTTTGGCTGCATGATACATTGTGTAGAAAGCACCATTTCAACCTCAGAAGTTCCGATACCAAAAGCGATCGCTCCAAAAGCACCATGAGTAGATGTGTGAGAATCTCCACATACAATAGTAGCACCTGGCAAAGTAATTCCGTTTTCAGGACCAACTACGTGTACAATTCCATTTTTAATGTGACCTAATCCCCAGTGCGAAATTCCGTATTCGTTTGCATTGTCTTCAAGTGCTTTCAACTGGTTAGCCGATAAAGCATCCTGAACTGGTAAATGTTGGTTTATGGTTGGTGTATTGTGATCTGCAGTTGCAAAAGTACGCTCAGGGTACAAAACCTTAACGTCTCTGGCTTTTAATCCTAAAAAAGCAACAGGACTCGTAACTTCGTGAATGAAATGGCGGTCAATAAAAAACACATCTGGTC
>Ga0307413_10000011_pt1 | contig 53892 bp, 80 predicted proteins | sample DK1Ometagenome_3_FD_203714 | JGI IMG/M metagenome (GOLD analysis project Ga0307413, IMG submission 203714) | Maize rhizosphere microbial communities from greenhouse at UC Davis, California, United States - DK15-O-2 | ecosystem: Host-associated > Plants > Roots > Rhizosphere > Soil | place: USA... | reverse complement strand
GGGCATCCGGACCGTGACGAGAAGCTCTCTGACAAGATCCTGGGAGACGGCTGGTTCCCTGGCGAGCAGGAGGGCGTGCTCGCGTGGATTGTCGAGGGGCTCCGCATGTACCGAGAGGAGGGGCTGGTCGCTCCTGAGGAGGTTGTCAGCGCGTCTCTGGGCTATCGCAGCAACGCCGACATCGTCCAGCGCTGGCTCGTGCACGGCACCGAGGAAGGCGACATCGAGATCGGCGAGCACTCCGAAGAGAAGGACGGCGAGCGCTACGTCAGCAAGATCACGCCGCTCCACAGGATGTTCGAGGCGTGGTGCAAGGTCGAGCACGTCCTCAAGGGCGACGTGCCAGGCATGAAGGCGTTCGGAGACCGACTGCAGGAGCTGGGCTTCGAGAAGGTCGCCAAGTACAGGCGCGATCCGTACAAGGGCAACGCAGTGTTCCTGGGCATCCGAGCTACGTCCGAGGGTGTTCTCAAGCTCACGATAGACGGAGGAGACAACTAGCATGTCCAGCCAGTGTGCGTGGTGTCCATGGGACTGTCCGAGTCCTGAGGCAGCTGCATGCCGGCAGCCACAAGTGCCGCAGGTGCTCGCAGGGGTTTGCGAGCCGACGTGGCGGGTACCCGCGAAGAAGGTGCGGAGCACGGTCGATGTCATCCGAGACCTGTCGGACTGGCCACAGCCAACTGCAGAGGCTGTAGAGAGCCCGTAGGCGAGAGATGCACATGTCCAGCATCCGTTAAAGCCCAGCCATGAGGCCGGCATGTGCAGGCGGCCATCTACTGAGGAGGCAACATGCTCGAAGCACTTTGCTATCTGGCAGCGTTCGTCCTGTTCGTCCTCGCGGCCGTCCTGCCGCCTTCGGTCCCGCGCCGGTACGTCCTGACCAACGCTGGGCTGGCCCTGGCCGTCCTGCCGAGCGCGGTGAACGCCTTCCAGAGCTGACGCGGGAACAACAGCGGCCCCGGCCACCCGAGAGGGAGACCGGGGCCGCAGCACGCCGACTAGCAGCCGGGGCATCCGGGGTGGGTGAAGCAGGCGGTACGACGGCAGGGCATCGAGTGGGGGTGCGCCATGCGCCCACAGTCCAGGCAGACGTGGGACAGGCAGTAGGAGCCGGGGCGCAGCATGGCGCAGTCGGAGCAGACAGCCACACGAGCGGCGACCACGGCCAGCAGGCGGACGTAGAGGGCAGAGACCGGGACAAGCACCGGAGCGGACATTTGGACCTCCTTGGGGTCGTTGACAAGAGTAACTATACCCCATGTGCACATGGAAAGAAACCCCAACTGGAGACTTGCTTTCCAGGTCGGCATGTCCAAAGAATCTTGGCGCGAGGGGTAGTGCCGGCATGTGGACATGGAGTAGACTTGGTTTGATGCCCAAAATCCAGGCCGGCAAAGATCTTGAAGAAAGTTGCAGTTTGAGGTAGCGCGCCATGTGCAGATGGAGTATAGTTCTTACTGTAAGCGAGAGAACGCCCCAAGGAGGCACCAGATGACCGAGAACAAGCTCCCCGCGATCCGCATCGAGTACCGCAACCAGCGCAACGGCTGGGCGACCGCCACCTTCAAGACCGGGTACGGCGAGGCTCGCGAGACCCTGGAGGTTCGAAAGGTCCGCAACAACGAGGACAGCCTGCTGGCCCTCTCCAACGAGATGAAGGAGAAGGGCTACCGGGGCGTCAACTGGGCCGCGATGGGCACGGGCTACTGGATGGGCGAGACCTGGATCTAGTCCAAGAAAGTCGGGGTGGAGGGTAGCGCCTCCACCCCGACTGGAGTATAGTTATCTCGTAAGCAAGTGAGAGCCCCAAGGAGGCCGAGATGTTCGACGCGGAGAACACCAACGAGGACCTGCTCAACCGGGTCCGCGCGACCCAGGAGCTGCCAGGCACGGTCGAGGCGACCGGCCGGATCCGTGGCGAGTGGCACGAGATCGTCGAGACGTTCGAAGGCGACAACGAGGCGTACGCCTACTGGGTGGCGCTGGACGAGACCAACGCCGTGGGCTACAAGCAGGCGGACACGCTGGACACCGACCCCGACGCGATCGACCTGGACTACGTCCACCTGGTGGAGCACGACGGCGAGCTCTGACCGACCCGAGGCCCGCTTCCTCCACACCGGAGGGAGCGGGCCTCCTGCATGTGCAGACGGCTGTCTGCAGGCCTCCAGCACAAAGGTGCATCCGTTAAAGCCCAGATGGCCTCTGCAGGCCGGCAAACGGCTGCAGGATCCGTTTCAAGAAAAACCTGCAGAAGGGTAGCGCCCCATGTCGAGATGGAGTATAGTTACTCTCGTAAGGCAGGGAACGAAGCCCCCAGGAGGCAACCATGTTCAGCATCCGCTACAACCGCCAGACCAACCACATCGCCGGGATCGGCTGCAAGACCCAGAGCAACCAGACCGACGAGAGCATCAACCAGACCGGCGTCGTCGCCTACTACGCGGAGAACGCGTGTGGCGTCCTGACGCGTGGTCGGCTGGCCCAGGGCAAGTCCTACGAGGCCCTGGAGGAGGCCCTGGAGGCAGCGCGGACCACCGGTGGTCGCAAGGTCTGCAAGACCTGCGAGAAGGCCGCTCTGGCCCAGATCGAAGCCGATCAGGCTGCCAAGGACGAGGCGATGACGATGGCGGACCAGGCGCTGAGCGAGGACACCGAGGCGATCGCCGAGGCGCTGGCCGAGCGCGACGACTTCGACAACGGCCAGCTCCCGGTCGTCGAGGGTGCCGAGCACCAGGTCGGCGACGAGCTGTACTTCATCCCCGCTGAGCGGCCGAGTGGCTACCGCTGCCCCGCCGGACCGGTGGTCGTCGCCCGCGTCATCGACCACGGCGAGCCGACTCCCTACGCGCCCCGGTTCAGCTACGTGGTCCAGGTCCCCGGCGTGCCGGCAACGGGCCAGGGGACGGACGCCAGCGAGCTCCACAAGATCGGCTCGGTCCCGGTCGACTACCGGTTCCAGGACACGTACATCACGGCCATCTGCTCCGACTGCGGGGCCAGCCCGACCTACGCCAACACCAAGATCGTGGAGGAGCCCATCCTGCGAGACGGCCCGGTCTACCCCGGCATGGCCACGGTCATGGCGAAGCGGGTGTGCGCCCACCACTGATCCAAGGAAGCCCAGGGAGGCCCTCTCCACAGCCGGAGAGGGCCTCTCGGCTACCTGGCTCATGGCGGATGCCGGCATCTCGGCAAACGGCCACCTGCTGATTTTCAACAATCTTCCGGATGCAGGTTTCCATCCATCTGCACATGGGGTATAGTTCTTAGTGTAAGGCCGACCGCGAGGGTCGGCCCCAAGCCCCCAAGGAGGGCTCGTGAACGAGAACCTGGAGCACGAGAAGTACGAGCTGGCCGTGCAGATCTCGGTCCTGAGCTACGACCTCAACGTCGCCAACCAGACGGTGCCGACGCTGCTCAAGGAGAACACCGTCGACATGCTGACCGGCAAGCGGGACTCGCTGCTCAGCATGATCGACGAGCAGGTCTCGATGGACGGCTACTACGAGGTGCCCGCCCACATGGACGCCACGTGGCTGTGCACGCTCCTGCAGACCGAGCTCGGTGCGTACGTCGACGTTGACCCGGAGGCCGAGCAGGGCAAGTGCATCGTCCTGGTCGACCCCAGCTGAACCCAGCGCCAAGGCGAGCCCCGGTTCCCCAGCGGAGCCGGGGCTCTGCCCTTGCCGGCAAACAATCTGCACAAAGGGGTAGTGCCGGCATGTGCACATGGAGTATAGTTCTATCAACAGCAAGTCCCCAAGGAGGACACCATGAGCGCGAGCCGACGCGAGATCTACCGGGCGGGCTACACCTATGTCGTGACCCGGCGGATCGTGCAGTTCCGCACCAAGACGGTGCTTCGCGTTCGCGTGGTGTGCTACAAGGGACTGGCCCTCAAGAGCAGCACCCCGGTCTGGAACAAGCACCAGGACTACGTGCACCTCGCCGAGGGCGACAAGGTGTTCCACGGCCACATCGCCAAGATCGGCAACACCCGCTGAAAGAAGTTTGCACAGAGGGGTAGCGCCCGGTGTGCAGATGGAGTAAGGTTCTATCAACAGCCCGAACGAAGAGCCCCAAGGAGGCCATCATGAGCGACTACACGATCCTCGGCTACGAGGTCCTCGGCGACGTCGACATCACGCAGGAGCGGTACGACCTTGCGGGCGTCGCGATGCTGGTGATCAAGGACGAGACCGGCGAGCTGTTCTCGCTGAAGGCGACCGGGTGCGGGTGCGGCTCGAACTCGTGGTGCAGCTGCGCGATGGACGAGGCGATGGTCCCGGAGAACATGGAGCTGGTGACCGACCTGGAGGCGACCGCGCGTGAGCTGTACGACGACGTGGTCAACTCGGACTCGCCCGACGTCCCCGCGCTGCGGGCGATGCTGATCGTGGCGATCGAGCGGACGGGCTACACGCCGCCCGCGCTGCCCCTGGAGGGCTGAGACGAACTGCCGGCAACCGGCCCGCATCCCACACCGGGGTGCGGGCCTGAGGCAGTAGAAAGAATCTTCGATCTGGAGTAGCGGAAACCTCCAGACTGGAGTATAGTTCTTACTGTAGGCGAGGGAACAGCCCGAGCCCCAAGGCCCCAAGGAGGCCCAAGATGATGAACTCCACCAAGACCGCCGAGACTGTCGAGAAGCTCGCGGACGTCGCCGCCCGGACCCTGCTGACCAACCAGCGCCGGATCACCGACGCGTTCGCCGCCTGCGAGATCGTCTCTGCCGGCACGATGGAGGCGCTGATCCAGGCGCAGGCCGAGGCCCACCTGACTGCCGGCCTGCAGACCCGCTGGAACCGGGGCGGGATGGCGGCCATCGAGTCCTGGCTGGAGGAGACGGCCGAGCGTCTGATCGAGACCAACGTCGGTGGCTGGTCCAGCCCGGTCCAGAACCAGATGGAGCTGGCCGAGCGCAAGGCTCTCCAGAACGCCTACAAGGCGCTGAGCCGCTGCCGCGACTGACCGGCCCAACCCCGGAACCCCGGCTCTCCTCGGAGGGTCGGGGTTTCGCTTTCTCCAGATCCGGGGTATAGTGATCTCGCAAGCACACGACGAGCCCCCAAGGAGGGCCCCATGGACGAGTTCAAGGCCGAGCTGGACGCCAAGTCGGCGGACGAGGTTCGCGAGGAAGTCATCTTCACGGTCATGATGGTCAACATGCTGGATCGCGAGGATGCGACATACATCGTTGACGAGATGGTCGCGGGCGACATGTCCGCCGACGACTTTGGACCGCGAGCCAGGTACGCGATCGATCGGATCGCACGAGGCTGACCAACCGCCCCGAGCCCCGTTCCCACCCAGGGAGCGGGGCTCTCGTGCGTTATGGGGTCGTGCGAGGCCCTACGCGCCGTTCTCCCGGCTCCGCGCCCCGTGGGAGCCCCGTTGGCCCACCGGGCACGCCCCGAGCCGCCTACGGGCCACGTAGGGCTTCGCCCTCGGCCCTCTCTCGCGAGCGCGTACGCGGGCGAGCGCGCATGCCGGCATGCAGCCGGGAGACCGATTCGACCCGATTTACCCTGAGACGCGGTGAATCGCCGTAGACGCCCGGCACTCACTCCTACCTGGTCAAACAGAAGTTCTTGGAAAATCTTGAAGAAAGTTCGCGAGCCTCCTACCAGGGCATTCATCATGTTTGACCAGGTAGACGCCGTGTTGCCTTCTGCGTGGATATGGAGCATAGTTCTACCTGTAAGCGAACGAGGGCGGCGAGCAGAACTCCCGGGACGGCGACTCCAGCCGACGGTCGAGGCTCCACCCGAAGACCGCGAGCAACCCGCAAGGCGGCCAGGCGACAGGTCGGAAGCAGTAAATGCAGCGTCGGAGACAGGGCACCGGCCCTCCACAAGAAAACGGCAGCGAAGGTAGTAGCGCGCAACTCCTCGGGGACGGACGCGGGACTGGCTAGGGAGACACGGAACCAGCCACCCCACGAGAGAACATCCGAGAGGTTGGCAAGGCGCGAGGGCGGAGCGAACACGAGAGGCCGAAGGACGGCCCCGTGCATACACAAGACGAAACCTGCAGGTCGCATGCCGGCTTGCAGGTCGGCCGCTGAACGGCGGTCCTGAGGAGTCTCACGAAGGAGATCATCATGGGCATCCTGCCCAAGCGCGTCCCGCAGGCCTCCAACCCGCCCGGCTCGCCGGGTCCGAAGGCCGCTCCCAAGACGGGCAGCGAGATCACCGACAGGCCGCTCCCGACGGAGGCGGACGGGCGCGACCTGATCCAGGTCGAGAACCCGCTCGGCACGCCGGGTCCGGACGAGATCCAGCGCTGAGGTAAGGCGCGACTGGCAGCCGGGGAGCCCACCAGCTCCCCGGCTTGCCGGCAAGAAAGTTGCACTCCAGAGTAGCCAGATGGCTGAACATGGAGTATAGTAGTTACTGTAAGGCCAACCGAACGAGTCCCCAAGGAGGACACCATGGCTGCCAACTCCCCCAAGACCCCGAAGAACTTCGAAGAGCTCGCCAAGAAGGCTCCCACCCAGCTCCACGAGGACTTCGCCCACTGGCTCTTCATCCAGACCGGCGTCAAGGTGGACGTCAAGACGGTACAGCTCGCGGTGTCCTTCCGGATGGACTTCCAGGCCAGCCCGGAGAACCAGAAGAACCTGGCCGAGCGCAAGGCCAAGGCTGCGGCCGCCAAGAAGGCCTCCGCCGAGCGCAAGAAGGCGAAGCTGGAGAAGATGCTCGCCGAGATCAAGGGCGAGGCCAAGTCCGAGCCGGTCGCCGAGGAGCCCCCGGCCGAGGTCGCCACCGAGCCCAGCGAGCCGGTCAAGCTGACGGTGATCTATGGCGGCAACGAGCCCGAGGTCCACAAGTTCGGTTGCGCCGACGCCAAGAAGAAGACCGCGAAGCAGGGCTTCTCCAAGGAGACCGCGACGGTCAGCAGCCACACCGAGCTGACCCACCTGATCTACTCGGACATGATCGACTCCGGCGAGTCCAGCCTGAAGGACAACTACATGGCCTACGACGCCAAGCCCTGCTGCGGCGCGCTGGACGACTGAGCAACACCCCAGGACGAAACCGCCCGGTCCCCCGAGAGGAGACCGGGCGGTCTGCGGCTGAGTGGCCGTACTGACGAGTCCCCCAGGAGGATGTCATGGGTCTGATCCCGCTCCCGACCGACGACCAGGTTGTCGAGGCGTGGCGCAGGCACGGACAGAACAACACTCGGACGGCCAAGGAGCTTGGCGTCAACGAGAGCGCCGTTCGCAAGGCGATCATGCGGGCCACCGGCCGGATGCCGAGGGCCTACAATCGGCTCCCGCTGACCGGCGCGCAGCTGTACGGAGCTTTCCTCAAGGAGGGTGCCGACAGGGGCGCTATGACCCGCCTAGCGCGTCGCTGGGACGCCAAGCCCCAGACCGTCAGCGCTGCGATCCGCCGGTACCTGAACAAGGTGGACGCTGTCTGATGGACGAGGACGAGCGCGAGCTCATGGACGACGACAGCTGTCAGCTCTGCGAGGAACCGCAGGATGCAGAGATGGGGCTGTTCTTCGACCGGGAGAATGCAGAGACCGTCTGGGCACACGCCCAGTGCGGATACGATGCCGGCATGGAGCTGGCGTGATCCAGGAGGACAAGTGACGATCCCGCCCACCAACAACGGGCATGAGGCCGCACCTCCGCCGGAGGCCGACCCGGTCGTCCAGGCCGAGACGCGTGGCCACACCCCGGCGGAGCAGGTTCAGCCGCCGGACGCCGACGCGATGGACCTGTACGGTCCGCCCTCGGGGCAGTGATGCTCGGTGTTCTTCATCGAATTGCTGGCCGACTTCCTGGGCGCGCTGATCGACGCGTTCCGCCCGTCCAGGCGGCGTCGCCGTCGGTAGACAGCAAGGAGCAGATTGCGGCGCTGATCCGTCGCGACTACCCCTTCATGAGCGAGGACTGCATCCGGCAGGTTCTCAACGACATGTGACAAGGACGAAACCTCCGAAAGGAGGTCGGGTGCTGAACGGCACTCCTGACGAGTCCCCAAGGAGGATTCCATGTACGACCGCCAACACAGGATCCAGGTTGCGTTCGACGCAGCCACCGTGGCTGAGGCCACCGGCATCAAACTCGACCCCGACACGTTCGAGGAGCACCTGGACTTCGCCACCGAGTACCAGCTGGCGATGTACCGGCTCGGCTCCAAGTCGAAGCGCGAGCAGACCCGCCCGCACGTCCGCCACGGCCTCATGTACAGCACGCTCATGCAGCTCCGTGCGCTGTACCTGTTCGCGATGGCCGAGCACCAGATGGAGATCGCCAAGGGCGGTCGCCTCAACGAGATGGAGCGCGCGGCCGTGTGGCGCGAGCTGGAGCGGACCGGCAAGGTCGAGTTCGGACCGGCTCGTCTGTACCACGCCACCGACCCCGAGAACACCGTGCTCAAGCAGCACATGAACGACAGCAACAACAACTAGTCCCCAAGGAGGACTGCACCATGGTTCGTGGCAAGCCCGCAGAGGGCCGCACCCGCATCGTCGTCGAGCCCCGAGTCGTAGAGTTCATGCTCGCCAACCGGGGTCGCATCGTCACTATCCAGGAGATCATGAGCGCTCTGCCGCCCGGTGCGCACAACGCGTCGGTCCGCAACGTCATGCGTCGGCTCATGGAGCGGATGGAGATCACCGTGATCTCTGCCGGCAACAGCTGGCGGCTGGAGGCCGACACCAAGCCGGACCTGTCCGAGAAGGGCAACCCGGCTGCCGGCAAGTCGCTGGGCCTCTTCGAGCAGGTCGGAGAGATGCAGGACGGAAGCCTGGTCGTGCGCGACGAGGACAACCGGCTGTACGCGCTGAAGGCGCTCTAGCGGTCCTACGCGGCCACGTAACGAACGAACGCGCCCCGGTCAGGCAACCGGCCCGACCGGGGCGTGCGAGGCCCGTAGAGGGCGGAAGGAGAGCCATGAGGTTCAAGCGTATGGCGATCGCTCCCATCGTCGCGCTCAGCGTGGCGGCGTGCGGGGCCGACGGACCCAGCGAGGTCAGTGGCACGCGCGACGACGTGCGGCATGTGGCGGCCGTCAAGGAGAAGAGCCACAAGGAGAAGAAGACCGAGCGCGTCTGCACGCGCAAGGTCAACGGCAAGTGCAAGTCGTACCGGACAGACACGATCTGGAAGAAGGTCGTGGACCGGGCGGCCAAGCCCGCGCGGTACTGCGTCGAGCTGGACAACGTGAACGGCTCCGACAAGGACGACGACGTGTGGTACACCGTGCACCAGGCCGACTACACCAAGGCTCTGTTCAAGGCCGAGGACGAGGGGCTCAAGTTCACGCCAGTCCACGCGGGTTGCTGGTAGGCCGGAGGCCGGGTGAATCGCCGTTGGCGATATGGTTCGCCCGATTCGCCCCATGACGCGTCGCACTCATGCCGGCCTGCGGATATAGAAAAAGTCGAAAAAAGATCCAAGAAGTTTGCACATGCCCCTACCTGCGCATTCATCGCGAATGACCAGGTAGGGGCTGAGTTGCCTCGGAGCCGGATATGGCGCATAGTTCTACTCAGGAAGCGACGAGGGCAAGGAACGAACTCCCCGGATGGCCGGTCTGGCCGAGGGTCGAGGTTCCGCCTGAAGACCGCGAACCCGAGCAGGACAGCCAAGAGAGACGGCTGAGATCGCGCACAGGACTCCGGTCCTGGCCGCTGACTCTAGACAGGAACCGGACTCCCCAAAACCGGTAGTTGCGAGCGAAGCGACTGGACTGGCCGAGGACGGGCAGCCGACCTCCACTGCGGAGGCCGGAAGCGCACACATCCGGTTGGTACTGAAAGCTGCTAGCGAGCGACGAACTCCACCTCTTCAAGCCTGGGTCAAGTGAGACACCCCGCTCGGGGCACCTCTGGCCAGGAAGTCGAAAGGTGGACGGTCTGCCGGCAACCGCAACCCTCGCAGATGAGGAGATGCCGGCACACAACCAACAAGGACGAAACGAGCCCGCTGGGAAGCGCTGCTCGTCCGCCGGTGGATGCCGGTGCCGATGAGTCCCCAAGGAGGAAACACCATGGCCGACAACAACACCCCCAGCAAGAAGACCTTCGCTGAGCGGGCGGCCACCGAGCCCACCGAGCTCCACAAGGCGTTCGCCAAGTGGATCAAGGAGCAGACGGGCTTCGAGCCGGACCTCAAGACGGTCCAGCTCGTCACCACCCTGCGCATGGACTTCCAGAAGAGCGACGAGAACCAGGCCGCCCTGAAGGAGCGCAAGGAGGCAGCGGCCAAGAAGGAGGCCGAAGCCAAGGCCAAGCGGCTCGCCAAGCTGGAGGCCGAACTCGCCAAGCTCAAGGGCGAGGACGCCGCCGACGAGCCGAAGCCCGAGGAGCCCGCTGAGGCCCCGAAGGCGGACGCCGAGCCCAAGGGTGAGGCCGACGGCGAGAACGGCGCGGAGGCGGCCACGGAGGCCGCTCCCGAGCCCAAGAAGGCAACCACCGCACGTCGCACCCGGCGGACGGCGGCCACCAAGAAGTAACACCCCACAGCGCCCCCGGTCGAGGTGACCCCCACCCTCGACCGGGGTGCCAAGGACGAAACGCTCCAGCTCATGCCGGCTGGAGCGTCCGGCGCTGGATGGCGCTGCTGAGGAGTCCCGGGAGGTAAGGATGCAGGCTTTCATCGTCGTCACCGAGCAGGAGGCTGCAGAGGACGGCTACGTCATCGAGGCGGTCATCACGAGGCCCTACGGTGACATGAGCGCGGACGAGCGCGCTTACGACGTGGCGGAGCGGGTAGGCGCATCGGACAAGGTCAACGCCGATGCGGAGGTCAAGGTGCTCCAGGTTCTGCTCGACCCGACCAACCTCCAGCTGGAGGTGACGCCGGACATCAGCGAGGTCAAGCACGGCGACTTCGCTCTCGCCGCGTACCTGGAGCTCAAGCGCAAGGGCACCCTCATGGTGCCGCTCTGGGCCAACCCGGCCTGGCTGGTGCACGAGGTCAAGGCTCGGTTCGACGTCGGCATCGACTTCCGAGGACGTCAGATGACGCTGGTATCTCCCGAGGAGATGCGGAGCCGACGAGACCACGGCATCCCGGACGTGAACGCGCCGAGTGACTTCGGCGACGACGCCGGGTTCGTGGAGACGAGAGACTGATGAACCACATGCAGCGGCCGGACCGCTCAGGAAGATGGTTCTGGTTATTAACCTTGGCCCTGCTCGTGGCGTACGTCGCCTCGCAGCGGGGCTGAGGCTCCACCCCAGATCGAAACGCTCGGAACGCGGCTGCCAGCCGTGGGACGGGCGTCCGGCCGTATGGTGCGGCTGCTGACGAGATCGTGGAGGATCTTGCACATGAAGCTGGACAGACTCATCGAAGACCTCCTGGCCATCCAGGAGGAGCTCAAGGCGAACGACGTCGACACCAGCGAGGTCGACGTGCTTGCCGGCATCCAGCCGAGCTACCCGCTCACCGGGGTCGTCCTGGGGGCCATCTCGGGTGAGGACCTCGCCGAGCACGTGGACGGCGAGCTGGGAGATGCTGAGCGCAAGGCGGTCTGGGTCGGAACCGACCAGGTCAGCTCGCACTCCAAGTACGGCCCGTACGCGCCCCGTCCACTGTGGGAGGCTCTGCGATGAAGGCTGAAGTCTGCGTCGGCTCGGCTGGCAAGGATGCCAGGTGCTACCTGTGCCACGAGAGCGCGGCTGTCTGCTGCATCCCTCGCGACCTGGACGACCCGGAGATCACGCCCGAGGCTGGTGAGTGGTACCCGATGGGGCTGCTCTCCTGCTGGGGCTGCATCCGCAAGATCCTGACCATGCTCATGTCGGACCCCAAGCTCCCCGAGCGTGAAGCCGACGCTCTGGAGGACGACGTGAGGGCGCTGCGCCCCAGTCGCCTGGAGGAGCTGGAGCACAAGCTCGACGAGATCGACGAGGAGCTCCGACCCTGATCCTCAGCCTAGGACGAAACCTCCGGAAGGAGGTCCGCCGGTACGGTACCGGTGCTGACGAGTCCTGAGGAGATTCGCACATGTCTGAAACGCAGAATCCGATGCTGGCCAAGATCCAGGGCCTGCTCGACACGTACCAGTCGCTCGTCGACACCAACCCCGAGGGTGCGCAGTCTTACCTCGACAAGGCCGAGCAGCTCATGCAGAAGTACGCGGTGGACGAGGCGATGCTCTCGGCCGCGCGTCAGCTCGCCGGTGGGCTCGTGGAGGAGCCCGAGCAGCGCATCATCACGTTCATGCCGGCAAACGACAAGCTCGGCAACCAGTGGTACAACCTGATCATCGCGGTCGCCAACCACTACGACTGCGAGTTCTTCGGCTGGACCTCTGGGTCGGGTTACCTCGTCGGGTTCCCCAGCAACATGGACCTGGTCGAGATGGTGTACACCTCGCTGCGCCTCCAGGCGCTCAGCAAGCTCGACCCCAAGCCCAACAAGGACCTGGATTTCGACGAGAACGTGTACATCCTGCACGAGGCCGGGATCAAGTGGCAGCGCATCGCCTTCCTCATGAACCAGGCGTGGCACGAGGCGCAGGAGCTCGGCATCGTCATCGACTCCAAGTGGGAGCAGGTGCCCTGGGAGGTCGACGACGCGGGCAAGGGCAAGAAGGACGGCGGCCGACTCATTCGAGCCTGCAAGCGCTGGTGCAAGCTGACCGGCGAGACGTACCGAGCGGTGTCGTCTCCGGTGACCTTCCAGCGCTCCTACGCGCAGGGCTTCCTCAACGAGGTGCGCGACCGGTTCGCCCGGCTGCGCAAGTACCGCGAGGACCAGATCCGATCCACGTCCGGCGCGGAGCTCGTGCTGTTCGACCGGAACAAGCTGGTGCAGGACGCCATGGACGCGCTGAAGAAGTCCATGGGCCACAAGGACGGCAAGGGATACAGGCAGCGCATCGTGGGCGAGGCGTACGACCGGGGGCAGCGAGACGGTGCAACGGCCGACATCGGCCAGGACCGTATGGGCGGCGGACGGAAGGCGATCGGCTGATGAGGTGTGGTAACTGCAAGGGTGAGCACGCGAGCGTTGCGCAGGTCCGGACTTGCTTCGCCAGCAAGCCGGGCCAGCCCAGCCCGAAGCAGATGTCCCTGGCACAGGCTCTGGGTCGCGAGAAGGTTCGCCTCCCGGAGTACACCGACCTGAGTGAGGAGGAGTACCACCTCATGATCGCCGGTCTGAGCCTGAAGGAGATCGGCGACTTCCTGACCAAGATGCTCAAGCAGCCCAACGACGGCATGTCGAGGGACGAGCTGTTCGAGCGAGTGGACAACGGGAAGTACGCGCTGCGGAACGAGGACGACGACGACATCCGGTTCTACGCCATCGGCGGGACGCGACACCGCATCCTGTGGGAGCTGACCGGAGCGCCGGGAGACTTCAAGATGCAGCGCATCTACAGGCCCGAGAAGATCCTCAAGCGGATCGGCGACGACCCGGTCGCAGCGTTCGCTCTCTTCGGGCTCAACGTCGGGACGTGCGGACGATGCGGCTCGCCGCTGACTCAGAAGCACACCCGAGAGCGCGGCATCGGCGACACCTGCTACGCCAAGCTGACAGCATGAGCAGGCGGGACTTCGTCAGGTGCATACTCTGGGGCATCGTCCTGGGGTGTGCAGCCCGCGTGATCGTCGAGATCGCCCAGGCCCTGTAAACGGGCGCGTAACGGCTCGGCGCGACCGCGTCGGGCAAAGGTACGCAGGGACGGCCCCGGAGCCGCCTACGACCCCGTAGGATCGCTCCTCGGGCCGTCCCTGCGTTCATCCTCGGCTCGGAGGCCGACATGAGGTGGGACGAGATCCCCAAGGGCACTTCCTTCGCGATGTCGCAGGAAGGCGTCAACCAGCTGCGGGCGGGCAAGCCCAAGGCGTTCGGTGCAGGCATCATCTGCGGAGCGGTCCTCACGCTCTTCTTGCAGAGCTGCGGTGCCGATGACAGCAAGGCGGACGACAGCCCGAAGCCGGGTACGTCCGCGACCAGCACCCACAAGCCCGGCAACTAGCAACAAGAGAGCGAGCAGCAGAACTCATGGAGCACATCGGACTCGTCGGAGCACTGGTGATCGTCGGCCACGTCGTGGTCGGTCTGGGTACGGGGGCTCTCGGCCTCTGGATGCAGCGCCGGTTCTTCCTCCACGCCGACGAGGACCAGTCGTTCGCCATCCCGGGAGCGGTAGCGTTCTTCGTCTCCCTCAGCTACTTCTGGATGGTGATTCAGATTGACCTCTGAACGTGACAGAGCAGACTGGCGAACGGTGTGGCTCGGCGTGGCGCAGTCGGTGGCCATGCGCAGCTCGTGCTTGCGGGACCAAGTGGGTGCAGTCCTCGTAGTCAACGACTACTGGACGTTCGTCGGATACAACGGACCGAAGTCCGGTCGGCCCAACTGCGACATCGGAGGCTGCCCGCGAGGGTTGCTGACGGCTGAGCAGCTGCCGCACGGGGCTCGGTTCGAAGGTGCGGGCCTCTGCGAGGCGGTCCACGCCGAGATCAATGCAGTGATGAAGTACCTCCGATACTTCCGACAGGTCACGCCCGACGTCATGCTGTACACGACGCGGGAGCCCTGCGAGAAGTGCTGGGACGAGCTCATCGAGCTCGGCTTCATGCGAGACCAAGTGATCTGGAGCAACTGATGCCGGCACCGAAGGTGCACCTCGAACTCGACGAGAAGGGCGAGCGGATCGTCCTGCGAAGCCCGTTCTTCCCTGGCGTGAGCGAGATGTGCCAGGAGGTGCCGGGCCACAACTGGTCTAAGACCAAGCGGTACTGGACCTATCCGCTCTCGCTTCACACCTGTCGCCTCCTGCGCCACGTCTTCACGGACATGCTAGTCATCGGCAAGAGGCTGTCTTCCTGGGCTCGCGAAGCCCGCGCTGAGGAAGAGGCGATGCGGTCGCTAGGACAACTGCGAGACACCGAGCTGGACCGCCTGCACAAGATTCTGCCCCGGCTGGCCGGTGCGATGGACACGAGGACCTACCAGCGTGTGGGTACATCGTTCCTCGCACAGCAGCCGAACGGCGGTGTCCTGCTGGCGGACCAGCCAGGTCTCGGCAAGTCCATTCAGACGCTTGGCGGGATCGTTGAGCGCGGGCTTGAGGTCGGACTGCATCTGATTGCATGCCCGGCAACGGCCATCCGGATCGTGTGGGAGAAGGAGGTTCGCAAGTGGACCGACTTCAGGGTGTTTCCTGTGGCTGGCAGCGCGCTCCAGAAGAAGCGGGCGATAGCTGCCGCGCTGGAGGCTCCGGAGGACGAGCCCAGGTTCGTCATCATCAACCCCGAGACGACCCGCGTCAAGATGGGTCGCTGGTGTCCAAAGTGCAAGATGTTCGAGGAGGAGTTCGCAGAGCCTCAGCAGGACATCGACCATCGAGAGGCCGGGCACAAGACGCAGCCCAGACCGTTCGTCATCCAGTTCCCGGAGTTCTTCGAGCCGACCTGGACGAGCATCGTCGTCGACGAGTCGCACAGGTTCCTGAGCGGCATCAAGGGGGCACACGCCAAGACGCAGATCGCAGAGGGGCTGTGTCGTCTTCCGGTCGACAAGGACGGGCTGAAGGTGGCCCTGAGCGGGACGCCCATCAAGGGCAACCCGGTCAACTTCTGGGGCGTGCTCCACTGGCTCGACCCGAAGCAGTACAGCTCCAAGTGGACTTGGGCCAGCCAGTACTTGGAGGTCCAGGAGACACGGTTCGGGCAGAGCATCGGCGGGCTGAACCCGGCTCGTGCAGAAGCGCTGTACCGATCGCTGGACTACGTGATGCTCCGGCGCACCAAGGCGGAGGTCGCGCAGGACCTGCCGCCCAAGCAGTACATCGAGCATTGGTGTGATCCGTCGCCGCAGCAGCAGAAGCAGTATGATGAGATGCGGGAGATGGGTGAGGCGATGTTCGGCGAGGAGGCAGTCTCCGTGACGGGAGTCCTCGCCGAGCTCACCCGACTCCGGCAGATCGCGACTGCATACCAGGGCGCAGACGGCCCGGTCATGGGCAAGAGCTGCAAGTGGACGTTCCTCCTTGAGCTTCTGGAGGAGCGTGGCCTGGTCGGGACGAGCCGGTACAACAACGGCACCAAGTACGTCATCGCCTCGCAGTTCACACGGGTGATCGACGCCATGGAGGCCGAGTTCAAGAAGCTGAAGGTGTCGACGCTCAAGATCACGGGCAGCGTCACTCCAGCCAACCGACTCAAGGCGCAGAACATCTTCCAGGCCCCAGGCGGGCCACGGATCATGCTGATCAACACGATGGCTGGTGGCGTCGCCATCGACCTCGACCAGCACTGCGACGAGCTGTTCTTCATGGACGAGACATTCATCCCTGACGACCAGGAGCAGGTTGAGGACCGCATCCATCGCGTGTCACGAATTCACCGCGTGACCATCCACTACCTCTACGCACGAGGGAGCATCGACGAGAGCATCGCTCACTCGAATGTCGGCAAGGACGAGATGCAGAAGAAGATCCTTGACGGCCGACGGGGTGTGAAGTTCGCGCTTCGACTTCTCCAGGAGTAGCAGTGGACATCAGGGATATCCTGTTCATCATCACGCTCACGCTGGTGCCTTCCGGAATGGCTTGGCGGGCATATAGGGTGGGCTACCAGGCAGGACAGCAGGAATGCGAATGTCGCCACCGAATCAAGGACAGATACTCCAGGCGGGACAATCGCGAGACCGAATCCTGAAACACTCGAACATGGGCAATATGAGGTATAGTTGTCCGTGCCAACCCCGTTCGATATGGAGCAACTCCCAATGAGTGAAGACAACTCCCGCTTCGAGAAGCTGGTCGACAAGGACCCCTCCGACCTGCACGAGCGGTTCGCCGAGTGGATCGCCGACAAGACCGGCTACGAGGACGTCGACGTCAAGTCCGTCCAGATGGCCTGCGCCCTCCGGATCGAGTTCCAGAAGTCGCCGGAGAACCAGGAGGTCCTGGCGGAGAAGCGCGCGGCGGCCGAGGAGGCCGAGGCCAAGCGCGAGGAGCGCCGCGAGGCCCGCGAGCAGAAGAAGCGCGAGGAGGCCGAGGCCAAGGCCAAGAAGGCGGCCACCAAGTCCAAGAAGGCCGAGGAGACCGAGGACGAGGGCGACGAGGCCGAGGAGCCCCCGGCCAAGCCCGCGACCCGCCGTCGCCGGGGTGGCACCGCCGCAACGACCGCCGCCACGAAGAAGGTCGCCGCCAAGGCGGAGGCGGAGGAGGACGAGGCGGAGGAGTCCGCCACGAAGCCGGTCTCCCGTCGCCGCCGTCGTCCGGCTGCCGCCAAGGCCAAGCCCGCGCCGGTCGAGGACGACTTCGACGAGGACGACCTCGGCTGATCGGCTCCTGCCGGCAACACCGCACCATCAGCACAATCCCGAGGGGGACCAGCCACCACCGGCCGGTCCCCCTCGTTCATCCCCGGAGAACAATATGCAGATCTTCCTCCTGATCCAGGACCCTGAAGGACCCCGCACCCGCGTGCGTGGCGTGTTCACGACGGCCGAGAAGGCCAAGAACCACGACCCCGACCTCAAGGGCGGATGGACGACCGGTCCGAGCATGGGCTGGCACGACATCAACCGGGGCAGCCTGACGGGAGCACACCACATCGTCCGTCCGGCGCACGCCAACGAGGAGCTGGAGCTGTATGCCCACCATACAGATGCTGCGAACGTCTGAGCGAGGCACCTTCAAGGAGTGTCCTCAGAAGTGGCAGTGGTCTACCAACGAGGGGCTGGCAGCCAAGCGGGACTCGAACCCGCTCTGGTTCGGACAGGGCATCCACATCGCTCTGGCCGAGTGGTACCAGAAGGGGCGGCAACGGGGACCGCACCCGGCTGACACCTGGGAGGACTTCTGCGCCGACGAGGAGCGCTACATCCCGACGGACTACGACGAGGATGGAGCGAAGTTCGTCGAGGCCAAGGAGCTCGGCATCGCGATGATGGAGGGCTACGTCGACAAGTATGGCGAGGACGAGCACTGGGACGTAATCGCCACGGAGCAGACGTTCCGACTCCTCATCGCCGACCCGCGCGTCCCTCGGCTCGCCAATGGCAAGCTCAAGGCTCTGGTGCGCTACGTCGGAACGTTCGACGGTGTGTACAGGGACACGGGCACCGGCGAGATCTTTCTCATGGAGCACAAGACGGCTGCCGGAATCTCGACCGCGCATCTGCCGCTCGACGACCAGGCCGGTTCTTACTGGTACGTGGCGACGCGCGTGCTCCGCAAGCAGGGCCTGATCGGGCCACGCGAGGAGATCGCCGGTATCCAGTACAACTTCATGCGCAAGGGCCTGCCGGACGACCGGCCGACCAACGAGCGCGGCGAGGCGCTCAACAAGAACGGCTCGGTCAGCAAGACCCAACCGGCTCCGCTGTTCGTCCGAGAGGTCGACTGGAAGTCCGTGGGGAACCGAGAGAACATGGAGCGTCGCATCCAGGCCGAGGCGATGCACATGGAAGCGATGCGCAACGGCACGCTTCCGATCTACAAGAGGCCGCAGAGGGACTGCTCCTGGCGATGCGAGTTCTACAAGATGTGCATGCTGGACGAGGCAGGTGCGGACGTAGAGGAGTACAAGGAGGCGGTCTACAGGAAGCGGGACCCGTACGGGGACCACCGAGACATGAGGAAGGCAGCATGAGGTCCGTCAAGGACGCTGGCCCCGGCGAGGTTGACCGGTTGAGGCGTAGGATCGGCCGGGCGCTCGGCGCACAGGCCATCACCGCCGAGGATCACGATTTCATTCGAACGCGACTCGACGAGATCGACGAGCGCATCGCGAGCATGGAAGAGGAGGACGATGGCACGGCCTAAAGCCATCAGGTCCGTGAAGGGGCAGAAGGCGAAGATCCACATGACCATCGTCGCGGACGCCGGTTGGGGCAAGACGGTGTTCGGCGGGTCGGACGAGAGGGTCCTGTTCCTGACGTGCGACCCCGAGGGAACGCTCTCTGCAGGTGCCATGGGGTCCACGGCCGAGGAGTGGCCGATCAAGACCTACAAGGATCTGGACGAGGCGTACCGATGGCTGCGCGACGAGGGCCACGATGAGTTCGACTGGGCCTGCATCGACACGATCGGCGGTGCTCAGCGGATCCTCCAGAGGTCTGCGCTCGACGCCTCGTACGCGGCTCAGCCGGGCAAGCGTGACCCGGATGTCCCCAGCATGGATGTGCATCAGAAGGCGCAGATCCAGACCATCAAGTTCATCATGCAGTTCAACGACCTGCCGATGCACACGCTCTTCACCGCGCACCCGTACAACCTGGAGGACGCCGAGGGCGAGCCCTACATCCTCCCGTACGTGCACGGAGGACGCGGTGAGGTCGCCCAGCAGACCCTGGGGCACATGAACGTGGCCGGTTACGGAGTCATGGCGGAGGACGACAACGGTCGCGAGGTGCGACGTGTCTACTTCCGCAACACAGGCCCGTATCGGGGCAAGGACCGCTTCAACAAGCTGCCCAGGTACATGGACAAGCCCACGCTGGCTCAGGTCCGCGAGATCATCGAGGCACCGGCCGCACGGCCTGTCCGCAAGACCGCCGCCAAGAAGACGGCTGCTCGTCGCGCCACGGCGTAACAACAAGGAGAACACAGCACATGGCCAAGATGAAGTTCGGCGTTGGCAACAACGTCTCCACGGACTCCGGCTTCACCCCCTACGAGGGTCCGCTGCCGAAGCCGGGCGTGATCTACCCCGTCGTCCAGAAGTCGGCCGCCATCCGGCTGACCGGGGAGAACTCCAAGAACCCCGGCACCCCGTACATCAACACGATGTGGGAGATCGAGTCCGGCGAGTGCAAGGGCTACACCGCCTGGCACCGCCTGATCCCCGGCGAGCACGAGATCCAGCAGACCCGGATCGCCCAGTACATGCAGGCCGTCTGCGGCAAGAACAGCGCCGACGTCGTGCACGAGGAGGTCGAGGACGGGGGCAAGGTCACCCGCATCGGCGGTCGCAAGCCCGAGGGCGTCAAGGCGGGCATGACCTTCCAGCGCAAGAAGGACACGCGCAACGCCATCGAGGGCGAGGAGACGCCCTGGATCGCGGAGTCGGCCGACATCATCCCCGGATGGAAGCCCAAGTCCAAGGTCGAGGCCGAGGACGAGGCGGAGCCCGAGGAGGACGACGTCGAGGACGAGGTGGAGGACGACGAGGAGGTCGACGACACCGAGACCGAGGACGAGGGCGACGAGGAGGACAGCGACGAGGACTCGGACGACTCCGACGAGGAGGACGACGAGGAGCCGGAGGACGAGGACTCCGAGGAGGACGAGGAGGGCGTCTCGTACGAGGAGGCGGCCAAGATGTCCCTCGTCGAGCTGAAGAAGCTCGCCAAGGAGAACGAGTACGAGGACTCCGACCTCACGCAGTACAAGGGGCCCAAGGGCAAGAAGGCGCTCCTGGCCCAGCTCGTCGAGGACGAGATCGTCACCTCCGAGGGCGACGACGAGCCGCCGTTCTAACCGGCGCACGTCCCGCAACACCCTGAGAGGCCCCAAGGCAGCCCGCTACGGGGCCTCTCGCACGTCCGTACGTCGGGGCCGGTCAAAGGGGCCGACCCCGCCCCTCGGAGCCCTTACGCGGGCTCCTACTGATTCCGGTCTGAGTGGACCGGGGTAAGGAATGCATTCAGATGGCATCGCTCAGCAAGGAACCGTACGTCACGCAGGTCGTGGACGTCGACCACTCACAGCTCGACACCATCACACCTGAGGACGGCTGGACCCCGCTCGACAACGTCGAGGAGTTCGAGATGGGTCTGGGCTGGGACAAGTCGTCCGGCGGTGCCGGTGGCGCGCGGGGCTGGATCAACCGCAGGGTCGGATCCGACCTGGACGGCGTGGCCACCTTCTACGCGGGCAACAAGCCGGTCAAGTACCTCGGCTGGGACGAGATGGACTCCTTCGCCGACGAGGGGCAGGCCGCCGGTTCCGCCACGCACACCGGCGACAACCAGACCGGCGAGGGAGCGGGTGACGACGAGACCATGAAGCTGGTGTTCGGCCGCATCCCGCTCCGCATCACCGACATCGTCCTCAACGCCGCCGCGTTCAAGCGGGGTTCAGACATGAAGCGGGCCAAGTCCATCCGGGTCACGCTGTACGACTCCACGGGTGGCAACAAGTCTCCCGTGGCGTGGGTCGAGCCCAGCCTGTACAAGCCGAAGAACCTCATCGGCGTCGCCCACATCCGCCGCAAGCGGGACGCGGAGGGCAAGGTCATCAAGGGCGACGGAGCGGGCTGGGAGCTCAAGGTCGTCGACCGTTCCGTGGACATCAAGCAGGGCGACCGCGACGACTTCCTGGTGAAGTCGGCGTCCCTCATCGGCATCACGGTCCAGGCGGGCTGATCCCCGCTCCTTGAACGTCGCGCTCCGGCCACTTCTCTGCATCCGAGCAGGGGAGCTGGACGGGCCGGAGCGCGGCCTTGAGGGAGGTGGAATGGATATCTACTACAAGATCGACCCTCGAGAGAAGAACCTTCCTCGTTGGGTCCAGGACCACATCAACTCGCTGCGGGCATCCATCCGGACTATGCAGCGCGCACTAGAACAGGACGTGAACGACAGCAACACCTTCCTCCAGGGGCCACACGGAATCGAGCCCGAGGCTCTGGGCAAGAGCCCGCGCATCATCTTCAAGGTGCCGAAGAACAGGGCATGGGGAGACGAGTTCAACGTGCACGTCGAGGGCGACATGCTGAAGATCTACGCAGCCACGACCGTGCTGATCAAGCCGACGTCGTCCAACTGTCTCGAGATCCGGATGGAGGATCGGCGATGAAGAACTACAAGCCGGTCTGGTACAACGAACGTGGCGAGGTCACGACGTCGGTCGTCTCGTACAGCGAGGACGGAGCCAACGACCGGGCCGACGAGCTGGAGGACCAGGGCTTCGAGATCATCGATGTCGTAGAGTGCAAGCCGGGCACGCCGCCCGAAGTTGTGGAAGGATGGTTCAAGTGAGCGACGTGCCACGCGTGACATGGTGGCTCGACCCGCGTCCGACGATGACGCTCGACTGCCTCATGGACGACGCGCTGGAGGATCTCACCAAGCTCCTGGGCGGCATACACAGTCGCATGGACGACGGCGAGGAACGCTTGCCTCCGGCTGGTCAGGGATGGCGAGGAAGCCACCTGGCTCTGTGCGTCTATGGAGCGCTGGCCTGCCAGGAGATGCGGCTCAATCGCTACAACGACCCCGGCTGGTTCTGGATGTTCGCAAGGGCGGGTCAGGAGCTCGTACGGCTGGGCACCAAATTCCAGATGCCGGCATGGGCCGAGGACGAGCACATCATGCAGTCGCACTGGTCGGCTGGCATCAGGCACAAGGCGATCGTGGCCGACCTCAAGGTACCATGGGCTGACGTGGACGAGTACTGGCCCGTCCTCTGGCCCGTGCCCGCTGAAGGTGGCGGCTACGAACTCAGGGTGAACAAGTCGGACAAGGCAGCGATGGAGGTTGACGACCTCTGGCTGCCGGACGACATCAGACGCAGGGTGGTGAATCTGTAGTGGCGGAGCTGAAGCCCGAAGCGCTCAGATATGTTGGCGAGAGAATCTCGCTGGCAAGAGCCAACGGGAACACCGACCTCATGGACGCTCTACTCGATCTTCTCCTCGATCACCAGAGCATGGCGGACGATTCGGACGCGGCCGGTTGGGGCATCAACCCCAAGCTGTGGGCGCAGCCGACGGACCTCAAGCGCTTCTACAAGATGCCGCAACCGAGCCAGGCGAGGCTGAAGAGATGAGCCTTGTCTGCTGCCTCCCGGAAGAGCCGGGTTGCACCTGCGAGAAGGTCAAGGCGTGTGGCGGCATCCACGTCATCAACTCGCAGTGCGAGCCACACGCAAGAGCAGGAGCAATACGATCTCGAATCCACGAGACCGGCGCGATGCCGGTCGCTACAGTCGAGCTCGCGTCCGGCGCTGGGGACCTTTCTCCATCACTGTGAAGCAGCACCCCAAACACCGCTGTGTGTATGGTCCTGTCGCCCCGATGTACGCTGCTCGGGGCGGCGGACCCATCCTCAAGACGCAGCGGTTCAAGTGGATGTACTTCAACGGTATGCTCGTTCACACCCGCCACGGCCATGTGGTGTTCATGTTCAGAAGGAGTCTGCTCAAGTGAAGCTGTTGATCCTGGGCTGCGGCCCGTCGGGGCTGATCGCCGCTCATGCTGCGTACAACCGGGGCGTCGACTTCGTCGTCGTATCCAAGGCTCGCAAGTCGTTCATGAACGGAGCCCAGTACCTGCACGCGCCGATCCCAGGCGTGTCGCTGGCCGACCCGTTCCTGATCAACTACGAGATCAGCGGCAGCGTGGCCGGGTACCGAGACAAGGTGTACGGCCCGGACGCCAAGGTCGAGGTCAGCCCCGAGACGCTGGTTGGTCGGCATCTCGCCTGGGACATCCGTGAGGCGTACGACGCGCTGTGGGGGCTGTACGGCGCGGACGTGCACGACGTCGACATCACGCCGACCATCCTGTCCAAGCTCATCAAGGACTGGAAGCCGGACGCCGTCATCTCGACCGTGCCTGCGACGGTGCTCTGCTACAACAGCCGAGACCACCGATTCGGGCACGAGCTCGTGTGGTCCACGAACGAGCTGGAGTGTTCGTTGTCGGACAACACGGTTCTGTGCAACGGAGAGCCGGGGTTCGACTGGTACAGGGCATCGAAGATCCAGGGGTTCACCAACACGGAGTGGCCGCACAACAAGTATCCGCTGGCGTACAACGGCCAGATCTGGCGCGTCGTGAAGCCGTTGCAGACCAACTGCCGATGCTTCCCCGACGTTCACAGGATGGGCCGGTACGGTAAGTGGACCAAGGGCGTCCTCTCCCACGAAGCCTGGGAGGAGGCCAACAAGATCATGGACGGAGTACAGACGGGTGTATCGCTCGACACGACCGGGGCCTAGCGCTCCGCTGGTAGCGCTGGACCTCGACGGGACGCTCGGGGACTACCACAGGCACTTCGAACGGTTCGCGCAGATGTGGACCGGACGAGACATCGTGTGGGACCCCGAGATCGTCGGTCCGTTCTACAGGCAGCTCGGCATGAGCCGTGCGGTGTACAGGCAGTGCAAGCTCGCATACAGGATGGGCGGCATGAAGCGCTCCATCCCGATGTTCGAGGGTGCAGACGACATGGTCCGCGCGATTCGTGGCGCGGGTGTGGGCGTCGCCGCCTGTACGACGCGGCCTTATCTCGCCATGAGCACCATCGACCTCGACACCCAGCACTGGCTCCGTCGGAACGGGATCAAGGTCGACCACATCCTGTACGGTGAGCACAAGTACAGGGACCTCGTCAAGTCGGTCGGGCGCGACCGTGTGGTGTGCGCCCTCGACGACGACCTCAGTCAGTTGGGTGTTGCCGGCAAGCTCGGTGTGCCCAACATCATGCGGCGCAACGAGGCCAACCAGGGCTATGCGCCCGACCAGGACCAGATGTTCGTCTGGGACCTCAAGGAGGCCACGGAGACAATCCTCGGCCTCATCGACATGCACAAGAACAGGACTGGGATCTATGCGGATCGCTGACACCTCGACCGGACAGGGCGTTCTCGTGGAGCGCGAGGAAGGCGACAGCCAGGAGCTCGTCGTCATCGCCCAGCGCATCATGCCCGAGTGGCTGGCGCTGTTCGCCCGGAAGAACCGGGACTACGGCTCCGGCTCGGCGTACGAGCTCGGTGTGCGCGGGCAGTACTCGGACATCCACCGCAAGATGATCAAGCTCAAGCGGGCCATGTGGGACGGCGAGCAGCTGGACTTCGAGGACACCGACGAGATCATCAAGGACCTCATCAGCCACCTCTTCCTCACGCTGCACATGTTCGGCCTCCAGCGCGAGGCGGAGCAGGCGTACGTCTACACCGAGGACGACGCCGCCGTGGACGCCTTCTTCCGGATGGTCGGTGGCGACGCGGAGAACGCGCTCAAGATGTCCGGCGTCCTGGCGGAGCCGTTCCGCACGCTGGTCCGCGACCGGGCCACGACCATGCTCGGCGAGCAGCAGGCCGAAGCGGAGTACGCCGCTTCCATGAGCGACGGCGAGGACCGCAAGCCATCGATCGTCCTCCACGAGGTCGTCGCCCAGATGCGCAAGGACGGAGCGACGCGGGAGCGAGCCTGGGACGAGGCTCGTAACGGGGCGCGGGAGGCTCGTAGGCGAGCGCGGGAAGCCGACGGGTCGCCGGGGGAGGCCACGCTCCGGGCGATGGCTGAGACGGGCGCGTACGGCTTCCGGCTTCACAGCCCCGAGGCGGAGGCGTTCGCCTCTGAGGAGTTCGCTCAGGGCGACTTCGACCAGAACCACTACCCCTACGGCGTGGAGCTCAAGACCGGTCCGGCCCGCATCGTCACCGAGCAGGTTGACGGCCGCGTCCGGTACTACCACGAGCCGTACCCCGGTGCGGACCGTGAGCCGCTCTCGCTGGTCCCGACCGCGCTCATCGAGCGGGCGCAGAAGGACCACCACGTCATGAGCAAGGAGCAGGAGGCCGGTCTCAACACGCTGGCTGACTGGGCCAACCGCTCCTGACCAACACCGCAAGACCGGGCCGACCGTCTGCCACCCCTCCGGTGGACGGTCGGCCCTCCCGCTGAAAGGACTACACATGTCGGGAGCCCCCAGCAGAGCGACTGTCTCATGGTTGCTGGACGAGATCCTTCGAGCCAAATCCGAGATGGATGCCGGCAACAAGGACAGGTATATTTCCGGGCGAGCCGTGGCGCTGAAGGAGGCGGCCAGCCGCATCTGCCAGGTGTCGCGGAATGATCTGGATAAGTATCTCAAGTGGCTTGAGGAACAGGTCGCTGACGGCAATCGGATAGGCGCTGTGCTGGAGCCTTCCCCATGGGTGAGGATCAACTGCAAATGAAGTATGTGTCGCTGCACCATCATTCGACATATTCGTACATGGACGGATACGGATCGCCCGACGCGCACGCCAAGCGAGCGGCCGATCTCGGGATGTCGGCTCTCGCCCTGACGGAGCACGGCAACATCTCGTCCCACGTCAAGCACATGCTGTCGTGTCAGAAGTACGGAGTTCGTCCGGTGTTCGGACTGGAGGCATATACCGCTCCGTCGAACATGCGAGAGATGGAGTGGGTCGACAAGACCGGCAAGGTGCGAGTCGGCATGTCGCAGAAGGCACATCTGACGCTGCTTGCGATGGACGAGACCGGACTGCACAACCTGAACCAGATCGTGACGCGGTCCTGGGCCGAGGGGTTCTACCGCTGGCCGACCGTGACGGGCGAGATGCTCAAGGACCATCATGAGGGGCTCATCTGCCTCTCGGGTTGTGCTGACAGCATGCTCGCCAACAACCTCCTCGGGGGCAAGTGGATCCGCGAGGGCGACGAGCGGGCTGCCATCAAGACCATGCGCAGCTTCCAGAAGTTGTTCGGTGACCGGTACTACCTGGAGACCCAGCAGTTCCCCGAGCTGGCACGCTCGGGACAGCTGAACCAGTGGTACGAGCGTATGGGGAGGAAGTACGGGATCAAGCTGGCAGCCACATCGGATTGCCACTATCCGTTCCCCGAGGACAACGAGATGCAGAAGATCCTGCATGCCGCTGGCCGTAACATCGGGACCGTGGCCGCAGCCGAGGCGGGCTGGGAGTACGACATCCGCCTGACGTTCCCAACGTCGGACAAGATGGTGTACGACCGGCTGCGCGGGACCGGGCTCTCGAAGCGCGGGGCTGAGGAGGCGATCGCTTCCACGGCTGAGATCGCCGAGCGGTGCCAGGTGCTGCTCCCGAAGATGGACCGAGTTCGCTATCCGATCGAGGGCGAGGCTGGATATCGAGAGGGCATGTCCTCGGTCGACATGATCCGCAAGTGGATGAACGACGGATGGAAGTACCGAGGCTTCAACAAGTTCCCGCGCGACAGGCAGCTCAACTACAAGGCGCGTGCCGAGTACGAGCTCGATCTGATCGTCAGCAAGGACTTCGTCGACTACTTCCTCATGCTGTCGGATGCTGTCCGTCACACCAAGGATGCCGGCATCCCGGTCGGACCGGCGCGCGGATCAGCTGCCGCGTCGCTGGTGTGCTATCTCCTCCGCATCACTGAGATCGATCCGATGCTGTATCCGCAGATGATGTTCGAGCGATTTATTGACCCCAACCGCCACGACCTGCCGGACGTTGACCTCGACTTCGATGACGAGAATCGAGACTACGTCCGACAGCACATGATCAAGCGGTACGGGATCGACCGGGTCGGCAACATCGGAACCTACACCCGATACCGTGGCAAGAACTCGATCGACGACGTCGCCCGCGTGTACGAGATTCCCAAGTTCAAGGCTGAGCAGGTCAAGGAGGTCATCGTCGAGCGGTCGGGTGGTGACTCCCGATTCGACGCTTCGCTGGCCGACACGGTCGAGGCTTTCCCTCAGGCCAAGGAGGTCTTCGAGGAGTTCCCCGATCTGCACCGTGCCATCCAGCTGGAGGGCAACCTCAAGGGGTTCGGCGTTCACGCGGCTGGTGTGGTTGTTGGGGCGAAGCCGCTTCACGAGTACGTGGCCACGTACACCAAGGACAATGTCGGAAAGGAGAAGAAGTCGTTGGCAGTGCTTTCCGTCGACAAGTACGACGGAGAGTATCTCGGCCTGCTCAAGCTGGACGCGCTCGGACTCACCACCATGGGAATGATCCGAATCGCGCTCGACCTGATCGGGATGTCGCTGGAGGATCTGTATGCAATTTCGATGGAGGATGAGAAGACGCTCGACGCATTCCGGCGGGCTGATGTTGTTGGCATCTTCCAGTTCGAGGGTCGTACTACTCGTATGGTCTGCCAAGAAGTGGCACCCACGACATTCCTTGAACTCTGTGACATCAACGCGCTATCTCGACCTGGGCCGCTTCACAGTGGTTCGACTGGCGACTACATCGCGGTCAAACACGGACGCCAGAAGGTGGAGCATCTTCATCCACTGGTAGACGAGCTGACGCACTACAGCCAGTACCAGATCATCTATCAGGAGCAGATCCTCGCGCTGTGTCGGAACGTCGGCAAGTTCCCTTGGGTGCACGCTTCTGAGATCCGCAAGGTGATCTCGCAGAAGAAGGGTGAGGCTGCATTCAACAAGCTGTATCAGACGTTCCTTGAGGGCTCGCGCTCCCAGGGGATTGACGATGCGCTGGCAGACAAGATATGGAAGAAGCTGGTCACGTCGGGCACGTACGCCTTCAACATGGCGCACTGCGTGTCGTACAGCATGCTCGCCTTCTGGTGCCAGTGGCTGAAGCAGCACCATCCGCTCGCATTCTACGCAGCCCAGCTGCGGAAGACGGATCCAGACCCGAAGAAGGGCAAGCACATCACCCTGATGCGGGACGCGGGCGATGAGCGCTACGGCCGGGACTTCCGCATCTTCCCGCCGGAGCTTAACAGCTCTGGAGAGACATGGGAGATCCATCCGAGCAAGCGTGGCGTGCAGGCGGGCTTCCACCAGATCAGCGGCATTGGTGAGTCGTACGCCAGGGCTATCCTGGAGACGCGCGACGACATGGGCGGGTTCGACGCCTGGGACGACCTCATCAAGGTGCGAGGCATCGGACCGGCCAAGATGCAGAAGATCAAGGACTTCTGCGAGCGCGACGATCCGTTCGAGCTGGACAAGCTGAAGAACGGCGCTGCGACGATCGTGAGCGCCATCCGGCGCGGTGAGCTCGGAAGCTGCCCCGTGCCCGATACGCTGGCGGACAACATCCCCTACGAGGCTCGGAAATCGCGACACGTTATACTTGGCACGGTCCGAGCCCGAAACCTCCAAGATCTGTTTGAGAACCACAGGTCTCGAACGGGTGACGAGCTCGACCCGGCCACGGTCAAGGACCCAGACCTCAAGGACAGCATGACGCTGTACATGGAGGACGAGTCCGGCCTGATGACTGTCAAGGTCAACAGGTGGCTGTATCCGAAGCTCAAGGATGCCCTCTGGGACATCAAGCTCGGCCACGACTTCGTGCTGATGCGGGTCGAGAAGAAGCCGTTCTACGGTAAGACAGTGCACTGCTCACACATGTGGGTCATCGACCCTGACTGAGAGGACCGGGCGCATGTTCCGGAAGCTGAGCCTGCGGGTTCTGTACGAGACCAAGGAGGACCTGACGCTCTGGCAGCGGGTCGCCCTGACCGTCGTCTGGAACGTGTGCCCGGTCGTCGTGTTCATCGCGGCGTTCTGGGCCTTCAAGACGTGGGTCTGGACGGACACCCCCGTGATCGTGAACTGGAAGTGACATGACCGACACCATGCGCCGCGTCCGCACATACCAGCGGGCGACCCGGCGTCGCAAGGGAAGTCAGATGTTCCAGCGAAGCATGCTGGTGCACCTCGTTCAGGCCAAGACCGCCAAGACACGCAAGATGCAGAAGGAGCTTTCCCGATGAGCCAGATCGCCACCGTCGAGCTGATCTACGTCGCGCACAGCGGACGCCAGTACCGAGCGCAGCACAAGCAGGTGCACACGGGCTGGGAGCTGGAGGACCTGGAGCAGCAGGCCAAGTCGGCCCTGTCGCTGCGGGACTACGCCATCCAGTTCGTCAACGTGAACGGACACAAGCAGTTCATCATGCCGACGGACCTGGAGACGATCATCGTCAACGTCGTCGCCATCACTGAGGAGCGCTGGGAGGAGCCGGACTACGAGGCTCTCCAGCAGAAGTGGTCGCAGAGCGTCAAGCCGTACGGCGACACGGAGCGGGCTTCCGAGCAGACCCAGGAGACGCCCGCACCCCCGAACCCGGCTCGCGCCATGGCCACGGCCGCCGCCATGCAGGCCGTCAAGGAGCGAGTCCGCCCGGTCAGCCCGGTCGCCCCGGTGACGCCGGACGGAGAGACGACGCAGTCCATCAAGATCACGTGGCCCAGGGCGGAGCGACCGCGACAGCACGTCGTGGACTGGTCGATCAAGGAGGCCGAGAAGACCCAGCCCATGCAGGTCATCCCCGGCACCGTCATGGGCATGACCGAGGAAGACGCCACCGCTGTGATCGAGCGGATCGCGGCCGGAGGCTCCGTGACGCCGGGCACGGACTGACCTCGGCAGGGGGCCTACGCGCCCCGTAGGCGGCCGAGCCCCGGTCCGCCGGTAGAAGGTACCGACGCCGTCCCCGCGATCCGTTACGCGGGCTCCTACGGCTTTCACAGAACAGGAACGGAATGAGCGACAGGGTACAGCTGGACTCCAATCATCTCGCGATGATGGCGGCCGTCCGAGCCGAGAGGCAGAGGCAGCTGGAGAAGTGGGGCGTACAGCGCCATCCGCACGGCACCGGGCACGAGGGCTTCAAGCTCCTGGCCGACCAGTGGAAGACGATCTGCGACGCCAACCACGAGGCGGGGCAGGACGACTGGCTCACCATCGCCGCCGAGGAGTTCATGGAGGCCGCCAGCGAGACGGACCTCCGCAAGCTGTTCGACGAGGTCGTGCAGAACGCCGCTGTGTTCGTGGCGTGGGGCGAGGCCATCATCGACGAGATCCGCAAGGAGAACAACCAGTGAGCATCGGCAACAACATCCCGGCCTGGCTGGACAACCACCGCATGGAGCAGCCGTTCGCCCCGTTCGGTTCCAGCGCGCACTTCGTGCACGAGCCGAACGACCACGGCAACATCACGCTCGCCGACGTCGCCTTCAACAAGCACTCGGTCAACGACGGCGAGCACGTGTCGCCGACGGACAACGGCGACATCTACACGGGCACCGCCGGTCTGCAGGTCAAGCTCGTCCAGGGCGTCGACCAGGACCTGTTCAAGGCCGTGCTCTCGTCCGCAACGCGGGCCACGGTCGGTCTCGCCCCGGACGGCGGGGACGACGACAGGGACTGGGAGGAGATGATGCGAGGCGGACTCCAGTCCGCGCTCGAGACGCAGTCGATCGTCTTCCAGGTCTTCAACGCGAGCCGGGCTCTGACCCATCAGCTCGTCCGCTCGCGCAACGCGGCCTTCCACCAGCAGAGCCAGCGAGCGACGTGGTACGGCGACCGACCCGACGTTCGCATGCCGCTGTCCGTCTGGAAGGACCCGGTCGCCCGCGCTGTCTTCCAGAAGGCGACTGAGGCCGCGTGGGACGCGTACCAGGTGGCATGCGACCGCGACATCTCGTACCAGGACGCCCGCTTCATCCTGCCCGAGGGCACGGTGAACTTCATCCAGTGCACCTACACGGTACGGGAGTTCATCAACGTCTTCGCGTACCGAGGCTGCTCCATGTTCATGTGGGAGATGGTCGACGTCATGCGCAAGATGCGCACGGCGATCCTGGAGCAGTCGCCCTGGCTGGAGCCGTACATCAAGATCTCCTGCGAGAAGACCGGCACGCTCTGCATCGAGTGCCTGGGTGACGGCGAGGTCGTCGTCGACGAGGTCTACGGGACCAAGGGCAAGTGCGGCCTGTGCAACGGCCAGGGTCGCATGGGAGCCAAGTGCACCTTCCAGGGATGGGAGTCTCCGGAGGGCCAGTGCGACAAGCCCTGGGCCAAGGACGAGCAGCGGTCGTTCAAGCCGCTGTTCCACACCATCGGCCGTCGGCCCGGTCTCAAGTAAGGTATGCGCGAGCGCATGATCTGCCCGGCGTGCTGGCGATTCAGGTGGAGTCCGATTCACTGGATCGTCCGGCTCGCCGGGCTGTGCGACGGAAAGGGGTCGTGGCTGTGAGCGGCATGCCACACAAAGAGGAATGCGCACACCTGCCGGAGCCTGAGCTTCTCCGGGTCGGTGGACTCTACTGGTGCGAATCTTGCCAGGCGTATTTCCATATCCATGCGTTCGAGGGATACTTCGGCGCGTACGACCGCGTCTGGCGGTACGCAACCAAGCCACGGATGATCTGGTTCTGGGTCACCGGCCGAGTCCGATGGCGAGAGATCTGGAGGCAATAGCAATGGAGCTCGACTACAACTGGGAGCCCGGACAGAACGACAGCCGTGCCCGTCGCTGGGTTCGGCGCATCGTGTTCGTCATCGGCCTCGTGGTGCTGGTCTGGGTGGCGGCGATCGCCAGCGGAGGAGAGGCGCGCAGCGACAACGACGGCAACGCCAAGGGCGAACTGCCGCAGGCCTCCTCGACGTACCGCCCCAAGGACCCGCTGAAGCCGGACCCGTGGGACAACGAACGTCTGTACATGACGGCTGGCATCGTGGATCTCGGCTGGAACGACGCCATCAACTATAAGCGCAACCAGCTCTGCGAACTCATGAAGACCGGCTACCACGAGAAGGCCGCGCGCTCCCTGCTGTCGGGCGAAAACGCGGACGCGTACAAGCGGAGCTTCGAGCTCGACAAGATAGGCAGCGGTATCGACTGGTACTTCGCTGCGGAACTCCTGGAGGTCAAGTGCCTGCGTCAACTCTGAGCTTTCTGCTCGCTGCCGAGGACAGCAGCAAGAGCATCTCAGGGAAGAGCATCTTGGTGATCATCATCGTCGCAGCCGTGCTCATCTGGGCCGGTTCCAGCGGGAACGGGCGCGGTCGGTGAGTCCCTCGATGACGTTCGGTGGAGAGCCGAACAAGAAGGGTCCGGCGTTCCACGCCAACTACGGCGGAGCGTGCTCGCACTACGAGTGCATAACCGAGAGCTTCGAGGAAGGCGACCTGATCCGCGCTGACGGAGAGGGCGGCTGGGAATGTGCAGAGCACAAAGAGAACGAGGACGCACGTGGCAAGCAAGGGTGAGTGCAGGACGCTGAGCTGCAAGCGCGTGGCGCAGCGCACGGGCATCGTCGCAGGATTCTGCTGCTCGAACTGCAGCATGATCCCCAGCGAGCCGCACGCTCAGATCTGCAATCTGATCGAGGAGGTCGGCAATGCAGAGATCGAGCTCGGAGACAACATCGTCCTCGGATACAACTGAGCATCCGGGGGACCTTACGATCTCGGGTGCACCGGGGCGCAAGGGAACATACCTGTACATAGAACGAGGATCGGTGCTGCACGCAATAGCCAGATTCCGGGACGACGCCTCTGTCGAGGCATTCCGGGAATGGGCCAAGGCGTCTGACCAACTCGGACTCCGAATCAAATGGGTTGGTGATGGCGAAGAAGGGGATCGCGAAGAACAGACGTAAGCTCGTAGCGCGAGATGGTCTGATATGTCAAGGGTGCAAGGAACAGTTCCCAAATGACAAGCTGACTGTCGACCACATCCGTCCTTTGTCCAAGGGCGGACACCCGAGAGCCCTGGGCAACCTCCAGCTGATGTGTGAGTCGTGCAACACGGACAAGGGCGACAGCTGGGATGGCAAGGCGGGGCTCGGCATCGACGACTGCAACAGGCGGAAGATGACCATTCAGGAACAGGCGCTCCGGTGCCTGGAGGACGCGTACGAGGCCGCAGCCACGGCTATGCTGGAGGCTCGTGGCAACAAGTCGCTGCCCGAGCTGATCGCGCTCGGCGTGGCAGCAGCAGTGGAAGCAATGCCGAACGGCTATGTCGGCAACGTGGAGCTGGCTGCCCGCATCCGAGCGGAGGGCTCCATGACGGAGATCTTCGCTCGTGCGGTGGAACAGAACGACAACCGCCTGCTCGGCGGAGAGTGAGAGGCAACTATGCAGTGGCGCAACGACCGTGAGAAGGCCGTGGGCGTGGGGCTCGGCTTCGTCGTGACCGGGTCGGGACGCGACGCTCGTGTCGTCAACCTGGTGTTCGACGCCAAGGACGAGAACCACAACAGTCCTCGTCAGGGGCGTGTCCGCCCGGCCTCGATGGCGGAGGTCAGCATGTGGCAGGTCCTCGTCGGGAACAAGGCGCTGTGAGGGCTGTGGCCGACGCGACCAACGCCCCGGTCCGCATATGGGACGGCGGCATCTGGGACTTCGAAGAGGGCGACGACTTCGACGAGGGCGAGTGGCCGAAGCTGGCCTGCGAGCTCAAGGCGATCGCCCAGATGCTCGGAGGGCACGGCTCTGCGGTTGAGATCATCCACCGCAACAAGGACCTCTCCATCAAGGAGCGGATCTTCCGCTGGCGCTACATCGCCCGCAACGGCTGGAGAGGAGTTCTCTGAGTGGATTGGTCCTGGGCCACTAGGGAGCCGTCGGGCGGATCCTCCAACGGGATCCAGCGCCTGAGGGCAGAGGAGGATGACGACCTCGTGCCGTTCTCCTCCATCACAGCCGTCGACCCCGGCGGCTCAACTGGGATCTGTACGATCTGGTACTGGGAGCAGGGCCTGGCTACCAGCACGATCCCGTTGCAGAAGTGCCTGCTCGCCTGGCAAGCGGACTGTCTCAACGGCTCGGAGAACGAGCAGACACTGTCCATCCTGCGCTGGTTCGCCAATCGGTCGTTCTCGCCGGACCGGGCGGACATGGTCATCGAGGACTTCATCCTCCGGTCGGCCATCAAGGGGCGCGAGCTCCTCTCGCCGGTCCGCATCGGCCACAAGGTGGACTACCAGCTGTGGCGTGGCCTGAAGCTGGCAAGCGGCGAGCGAGCACAGTTCGAGCCGTACTGGCAGTCTCCTGGAGACGCCAAGTCCGTCATGACGGACGAGCGCCTCAAGCTGATGGCGATGTACACACCGGGTCCGGATCACGCCAGGGACGCGACCCGACACGCGATCATGTGGCTTCGCAAGCACAGGATCGACCTGCTCAAGATGAGCTGAGCACCCTGGGGCCGCTCGTCTGGTCATTTGCCGGGCGGCCCCGTCCAGGGTAAAATCTCGAAGTCCGAAAGAACCGAATACCGAATTGCACAACAAGGAGTTAGGGCAATGACCCAAGGAGTCTTCGAGACCGCCCTTGAGATCATGGCGGATGCCGGCATCAACCCGCGTCCGCGACAGGTGGATCTGCTGCGGTTCCTGAGCGACGGAGGAGCCCGGTACGTCCAGGCTCCGACCGGCGTCGGTAAGTCGTTCGCGGCCATCGCGCACGCGGCTGCGAACTCGGAGCTGACGGGTGACCACTCCGTCATCATCGCGGCCGACAACACGCTGCTGGACCAGTACGCAGCCAAGGACCTCCCGCGCATGGCGGAGTCCGGCCGGTTCACGTACGCGGTCGTCAAGGGGCGTCGCCACTACGCGTGTGCGTCCGCCAACAACGAGGACGGCAAGGAGTACAAGGCCATGATGCGGCGTTGTGCCGACGTCGGCCTGATGCGTGGCCCGGAGGAGGCCAAGCCGATCGACGGCGTCATCAACCCCTGCAACGGCGGTGGTCGCTGCGTCTCGTGCGCCGGTGAGGGCGTGTGCATGCGCGAGGACTGCGAACACGACGGCGGCATCTGCTGGGCCAAGCGGGCTCGCCTGCTCAGCCACGAGGCGGATGTTGTCCTGACCAACACCTCGATGTGGCTGGTCAACTCCAAGCTGTACGACCAGACCGATGGCGCTGTGCACCTCATCCCGTTCGGACAGCCGTACGTGGACGAGGCTCAGCAGTTGCCGGCAACTGTCCGAGACTCGCTGGGCTGGGAGCTGACGCCGACCGGCGGACGCGTGCTAGGTCCGGACCTCTCCAAGGTTCTCCAGGAGGGGATCAAGGACGTCGTCGACAAGTACATCCAGAGCGAGATCGCCGAGGGTCGGTCGGCGGACGCCAAGTCCCCGGCCAAGCGGCTCAAGGACCGGGCGCTCAGCGACCCGGAGCGGGCCGAGGTCCTGGCGATCCTTCGGGGCCTGGAGCACGAGGTCAAGAACGATCCTCGCATCATGGAGATGGAGATCGAGGACCCGGACGAGACCGAGAACGCACTGGGCTTCCTCCAGCGTCGCATCGAGGCCGTGGAGATCTCCTCCAAGGAGGAGTGGGACAAGGGTGCAGCCCTGACCTGGATCGACCCCAACGGCATCCACTGGGACGTGCTCAACGTCGGGCTCCACGTGCAGGACGCGTGCCGTCGCTGGCAGCCCCGGATGATCTCGGCCACGGTCCCTGCGTCTCTGCCGCGTCGCACCGGCTACCCTGCGTCCAAGCCGGACTTCATCCCGCAGATGTTCGACTGGAAGAACAACTGCGAGGGCGTCGTCGTGGATGCCGGCATGGACCCCGGCGACTGGCAGAACCGTGGCTGGTTCGACCAGCGCTGGGAGATGCTCGCCGAACACATCGACTCGACCAAGGGCGGCGTGCTCATCCTGGCGACGTCCAATGTCGACGCCGATCGGCTGTACAACCTGGCAGCCAAGCGATACCAGGGTAAGCGTCTCGTGCTGTGCCAGGAGCCCGGTAACACGTCCGCGAACCCCGGTCTGGTGAAGGCGTTCAGGGAAGACGGCAACGCCATCCTCGTGGGCGTCGAGAGCTTCTGGAAGGGCGTCGACGTCGCCGGTCCGGCGCTCAGCCTGGTCGCCATCTGGAAGCTGCCCTACTCCGTGCCAACGCTCCTGCACAACGCGATCGGCGGGAAGACGCGTGACATGCAGTTCTCGTACAGCAACGAGTGCATGCACACCCGTCTCGTCCAGGGGATCGGACGGCTTCTGCGGAGCGAGACCGACACCGGCAAGGTGGTCGTCTGCGACGGCCGGTTCCGACGAGTCCTGCTGCGGGGTCCGATCCCGCAGATGTCCAAGCACCTGCCGCTCGTCTTCAAGAACGACTGAGAAGCCGTAGGCGGGCGCGTAACGAGCGAACTCCGACGGGGTGGGCCAAGGTACCGGACCCACCCCGTTCGGCCGTTACGCGGCCAGCGAGCCCTCATGCCGGCATCGTAACGGCGAAGAGCCCCGTCTCCCGGTGAGGGAGGCGGGGCTCTTTTGCATTCTCAACCCTTACAGACTGTGGGTCTCGCTGTACTCCAGGAGCTCGGCCATCTTGCCGAACTTGTCGCCCTGGCGAGCCTTCTTGCGGTCCGTGATGGCGACGTTTCCCTTGACGAAGGAGCCGAACAGCATCCTGATCTGCGGGACCCAGGTGTAGGTGTCCAGCATCACGTAGTCCTCCAGGCGAGCCTCCAGCCAGCCGACCGTGGCGGCGAGCCGGGACAGAACCTCGTGGGCGTCCTTCGTGCCGGCAACCTCGACCGTCCTCCAGCCCTTGTCCGTGCGGACCGCGAGGCGCAGGCTCTTCGGCTTGCCACCGAAGGAGCGGTTGTACATGTCGCACTGCTGCTGGGTCGGACGGAACTCGGTGTCGTTGTATCGGCTGAAGTCCTCCGGGGCGACCGGGAGACGGAGCCGCATGGCGTCGACGAAGGCGTTGCGGTCGATCGGGTGGAACCAGCCGTCCGTGTCGCCGATGCCCCGGCTGACGTAGCCGGAGTACGCGGCGGCCTCGAACTCAGCGGCGGTGGTGATGGCGTTCATGAGGTGCCTCCTTGGGGCTTCCTGTTGTCCTTACAAGAAGAACTTTACCCCATGTCCATGAAGATCAAAACCTCTTTATGCAGAAATCTTCACTCGGGCTCGCCGGGCACGAACGCCGCGTCGTACACCGAGCCGTCTCCCCGGAAGAATCTCGCCTTGGTCCCGCGCGACCACTTGTTGATCCACTGGTAGTCGCGCGACCACTTGTTGGCCTCGCGGAACCCAACGCTGGCCATGAACTCGACCATGGCGTCGTAGCCCACGGCGATGGTCGGGTCGTCCTTGGTGCAGCACTCGGCGATCACGAGGTCGAACTTGCTCATGTCGGCCGCACCCAGGACTTCCAGCTCCAGGCCCTGTGCGTCGATCACGGCCACGTTGGCGTCGCCCTGGATGCTGTCGAGCCGGACCACAGGAACCTGGATGATCCGATCGAGCCGGTCTCCTCTCTGTGGCTCGTGCAGGGTCGAGAGGTTGGTCTTCTGCATGATGTTAAGCGTGGCGGTGGTCGGAGCGGGGCCGCACGCGGCCTCGACGATGGTGACCGTCGCGTCCTCCTCGTACCGGTCGCGAAGGAGCTCGGCCAGCTCGGGGATCGGCTCGACCAGGGTGATGTGTCCGGCGTTGGCCTGCTTGTAGAACTCAACCTCCTCGCCCCGGTGTGCACCGACGTGGATCAGGTGGTTGACCTGCACGTCGAGATTCGTCACCAGGCTCGGGAAGTCAACGAACACGCTGCCCATCAGTTGCTCCTTGTTGCGGGGTGACGAGCGTAGTCGGCCGGGAAGTCGATGTCGTCCGTCTCGTCGTTGATCTGCATGAAGTGCTTGCGCTGGACCTTGTGCTTGTTCAGCGGTGTTCGCTGCCAGGCCCTGAGCAGCATCCAGCCGGGCGGACGAGTGATCGTTCCCTCAGCCCTGAGCTTGTGCACTGTTGCGAGATGCTCGTCCATCTGGAGGTGGTGTTCGCCCCACCAGCTCGCAGCGAAGATCTCGCCATATGGAGTGCCGGTGATCCGGCTAGGACCATAGCGACCGAACACCATGTACTGCCTCTTAGCGAACAGCATGATTCGATCCAGGGCTTGGTCGGTGAAGTACACATCGCCAAGCAGGAGGATGGTGCGTCCCTCGTCGTCCCAGATATGCCGGCATGCAGCATACTCGCTAGGACGAGGACCCTGTATGAGATGCTTGGTTGCCGGCAAGACCTGATATGCCGGGTCGCCAGGGATTGTGACGTGCACCTCGTGTCCGTACCGCTGAAGCTGCTCGATGGTGCGCATGATGAGCGGCTGTCCACCGTGGCGTGTGAGTGGGACGAAGTGCGAGGACACGCCGAGATGTCGATCCCACTTGGCCTGGCTGCCGCTGGCAGCGATGATGACCCTCATCCCAGAACCTCCTCCTTGATCTGCAGCAGCCGGTGCCGCCACATGTGTCGTTCTTCCGTGACGGTGAGCGCGGCCTCTCGCACGTCGTCAAGGTCCTTCGTCGTCATGCTCGCAATGCGCTCTCCGAGATCTTCGAACTCGTACCTGTCGAACAGGATCATGTTCGTCTCGTTGTAGCCCTGCTCCTCCAGCCCTGGCGTCCTGGGATAGGCGAGCACGCCGCCCCTGCCCATCGTTGTGGGAACGCGGTCGGACCAGTAGTAATCAGAAGGTGCAGAGTCTCCGAACACGACGCGTGCGACCGAGTACACCTGGCTCAGCTCTGCACCGTAGATCTTGTTGTGGGTTCCGTAGTGCTGGAATCCGCTTCTGTACTCGCGCTTGCACCAGCTGATGAGCTGCGATCGGTGGTCGCCGTGGATGCCCCTGGAATTGCTGCCGACGAATGCATAACGCTTCTTGAACCTGCATCGGGGCGGGATCATGGCGCGACCGAGCCATGCATCGCCCATGCCGGGCGGCATCCAGAAGTGGTTGACCCCGCGTTCAGCGAACTCATCTTGATGCCCGCCATCGGCCGTGTAGACGCGCTGGCAGGACCACCATGGGTTCTGCTGGACGTTGACCAGCGGCTCTCGCTGCGGAAGATTCCAGTACAGGTCCATGTGCATCCCGACAGTGGGGACGCCTACGTCCTCGATCCGCCTCAGCATCCTGTAGGCGTCTCCATGCGGATCGTTCATGTGCGTCCGCAACCACAGGAAGAGGTCCGCGTCCTTGGCGCGGCGCAGGACCTCTTCCGGGTCGGCCGCACGGGCGGCCTCGTGAACGACGTCCCATCCCAGAGCTATCGCAGCATGCTCGACATCCCGCTTCCAGTGGTTCCCTCGGAACTCCTGGGGGAAGCCCAGTATGTACAGCTTCAGGTCGGCCATCGTAGCTCCATTTCCGGACGGACACTCATCCGTCGCGGACTTCTATGCTACCCGACGAACCCAGAGGCCGGAGTGCTCATTGAGCGTCGTGTTGGTTGCGTTGGACACGTTCTGAGCCCAGAACAACGAGAGGTTGCCGGCAGTTCCAGCGGTGACGAGAATGCCGCCGACGCTTGCGCCAGTCGTCACGTTGAATGTGAGCTCGCTGTTGATCGTCAGAACGGATCCGCTGTCGTTGTCGATATAGATCATCTCTGCACCGGAAGGACCCGTGAACTTGAATCGAAATCCTCCGGATCCAGACGGACGCCAAACCAGGTTCGCCAACACGTTGTACGTCGCGTTGGCCTCGACAGCAACCACCAGGTGCGGGTCAACAGTTGTCGTAGTCGTGCTGGCCCTGGATGTGCTCGCGGTCTTCCTCGCGAACCGGTCCGACCCGAGCCCGGCGCTGACGTTGATCCCGGACGAGAACACCGGCTGTGAAGAGAACGTCTTCACTCCTGCAACAGACTGCGATCCGGTGAGCTTGACGTTGGCCCCGTCGAGGTTGTCCACGTAGGTCTTACGCGTCAACTGGTTACCCGTCGTCGGGTCGGAGCCCGGTCCCACAGGGATGCTGGAGAACGTCTTGATACCGGCCACGGTCTGGTCGCCCGTGAGCTTGACAACAGCCCCGTCGAGCGTGGACAGATCCGAGACCACGTCGTCAACGTTGCCCTGGACCACAGCGATACCAGAGTCAACGTACAGCTTCCTGCTGAGCTGGTTGTCTGTCGTGGGGTCGCTGGCGGGTCCCACGGGAATTGCAGAGAAGGTCTTGATGCCGGCAACAGACTGATCGCCAGTGAGCTTAACCACCTCTCCGTCCAACGTTGTGATGTCGCTGGCGTTCGCAGAGTCACCCGCGTCCACATATGACTTGCGCGTCAGCTGATTGGCTGTGGTCGGATCGGATGCAGGCCCCACGGGAATGGACGAGAACGTCTTCACGCCTGCAACCGTCTGAGCACCAGTCAGCTTGACGTTGGCCCCATCGAGGCCATCGACGTAGTCCTTGCGCGTCAGGTCGGCCGCGTTGGAGGGGGCGGCACCGTTGGCGCGAATCTGGTCGGATGCGAGAAGGACTCCGATAGCTGTACGCTCCAGGAACGTGTCCCTCGTGGCGTTGCCCGGACCCCATCCCTCTCGTCCTCGGTGCGAACGCTGATAGCTGTCGAAGGTGTCAGCTCCGATGAGCGACGCCTCTGCGACTGCGTCGGTGGCGGATTCGATCTGCACCGTGCTTGTGAAGGTCTTGATACCGCTGACGGTCTGATCGCCAGTCAGCTTGACGACCTCGCCGTCCAGCGTCGCGAGATCGGATGCGACACCAGAGATATCGCTCGCGTTTGCAGCGTCGGCCGTGTCGACGTACAGCTTGCGTGCCAGGTCGTTGTCGCCAACCGGGTCCGAGGCCGGACCGACCGGAACGGAGGAGAAGGTCTTGACCCCCGCGACGGTCTGAGCGCCGGTGAGCTTGACTACTTCGCCATCCAACGTGGCCAGGTCGGAGGCCACAGCGTCGACGTCGGACTGGACCGCAGAGTCACCCGCGTCCACATATGACTTGCGAGATGCCTCGTTGGCGGTCGTCGGGTCGGATGCCGGCAACACCGGGATGGATGAGAAGGTCTTCACGCCAGCGACAGTCTGCGACCCAGTGAGCTTGACGACCTCTCCGTCGAGCGTGTCGACGTTGCTCTGCACCGCAGCATCACCGGCGTCAACGTACGCCTTGCGGGACGACTGGTTGTCGGTTGTCGGATTCGACGCAGGGAGCACCGGGATGGACGTGAAAGTCTTGATGCCGCCGACTGTCTGGTCGTTGGTCTTGTCGACAAAGTCGCTCGTGTCCGGGATGCGGTCGTCGACATACTGCTTGCGAGTCAGCTGATTGGCCGTCGTCGGGTCGCTGGCAGGCCCCACAGGGATGTCGCTGAAGGTCTTCACCCCGGCCACCGTCTGAGCTCCGGTCAGCTTGACCACGGCCCCGTCGAGAGTCGAGAGGTCGGACGCGACAGCGTCGATGTCGCTGGCGTTCGTAGCGTCGGCAGAATCCACGTAGCTCTTGCGGGTCAGCTCGTTCGCAACGGTCGGATCGACAGCAGGTCCGATCGGGATGGACGAGAACGTCTTGACGCCAGCCACGGTCTGGGCTCCGGTCAGCTTGACGACCTCTCCATCGAGGGCGTCTACAGAGGCCTGGACCGTGGAGTCTCCGTCGTCGGTGTACTGCTTCGTGCTCGCCTCAAGCGGAGCATCCGGGTCGGCCGCGAGGACGAGGTCGCCCGTCATGGTGCCGCCGGACTTGGGGAGATAGCCGCTCAGATCGGGGACGAACCCGTCGACATACTGCTTGGTGGCTGCACCGAGATCGTCAACCGGGTCGGCGCTTAGGACGAGCGGACCGGTCATGGTGTCACCAGCAAGAGACACCGACTCAGAGGCAGCCGTGGCCACAGCAGCGGCACGAGCAGCGTCAGCCGTGTCGTCAACGTACTTCTTGCGAGCGGCCTGGTTGTCAGTCGCGGGAGAAGTTGCAGGCAGGACAAGAGGTCCAGTCATCGTATCGCCAGTCAGCGATACCGACTCGGCTGCGGCCGCAGCGATGGCGGCATCCTCGGCAGCCTGTGCTGCTGCGTCGACGTACTGCTTGGGTGTCGCCTGGAGATCCGTGGAGGGATTCCCGGGCAGCGTCAGCGGCCCCGTCATGGTGTCGCCCGCGAGCTCGACGAACTTGCCGTCAGCGTCCGCGACTGCACCAGCCACCTCGTCGTCGACATACTTCTTCGTCGACGCCTGGAGGTCCTCGGTCGGAGCACCCGAAAGAACCAGAGGACCGGTCATGGTGTCGCCCGAGACGGCCACTCGTCCGTCGTCGCCCGCGTCGGCATAGTCCTTCGTCGCCGCTCCGAGGCCCGTTGCCGGGGCTCCGCTCAGGATTAGCGGGCCTGTCATTGTGTCGCCGGACAAACTCACCGACTCGGCTGCCGCTGCCGCCGTAGCGGCCGTTACGGCGTCCGCCTCCGCCTGGTCGACGTACTGCTTGGGTGCGGCTCCGAGCGCGACCGTGGGGTCACCAGCGAGCACGAGCTCGCCAGTCATCGTGTCGCCGGTCTTGTGCACGAAGTCGGAGTCGTCCGGGATGGATGCGTCAACATACGCCTTGGTGGCCGCATGCAGGTCCTGCGTCGGCGCTCCGGACAGCGTGAGAGCGCCGGTCATCGTGTCGCCCGCCTTGCGAACGAACACGGTGTCGGGATTGGTGATGTCGCCCGGCGTCAGGACGATGACGTCGTCGAGGAAGACGTCCGGGTCGTCCTTGGTGATGTCGATGTATCGCGTCCAGCCGGGCGCGTTGACGAACTCCGCGATGACCGTGTATGTCCATCCGGTCGGAGTGATGTTGGTCGCGTCCGGCGCGACGAGCGTGATGCTGAACTCGCCGTGGCAGAGCTCAGCCGGAGACTCACCACCGAAGATGTAGTCCTCGTCGCCGATGACGTTGAGGTCCGGGGCGATGAAGCGTAGATGTCCACGGATCAGGGTTCCGTCGGGCAGCGTCATGGGTGCTCCGCTGCTGACGGTTACTGTCTCGACTCCTTCGGGGATGGCCACGGCTGAGCTCCTCCAGGTTCTACTTCTTGTCGGTCTCGTCGGCGGTGTTGAGGAAGCCCATCAGCTTCTGACCGAGATCGGACGCCATGAAGCGCGTCACGACACCGGCCACGGCGACGACGCCAGCGAGCCAGCCAGCCGCCTCAGTCCCGCCGACCTGGTCGACGAGGATCGGAGCGACGACCGCCAGGCCGACGATCGTCTGGATGATGGTCCTGATGGTGATCTTGTTCTTGGTCGAGAGTCTGACCATGTTGCCTCCTCAGGCGACGACGTCGAAGCCGTACTTGGCTCCGAGCTTCTTGAGCGAGTCCATGCCGGGGATGCCGTCGGCGTCTCCGCCGGGCTTGGTGCTCGCACCGGGGTACAGCTTCAGCTGCCACTTGGAGTAGGCAGCCACCGTCGTCGAGCCGAACGAGCCGTCGCCCGCGTAGGTCTTCGACATCAGCCCCTCGCGGACGAGGGCGTTCTCGACCAGGTTGGTACCGGCCATGTAGGTGACGTGGCCCTGGGCGGCACCGGGGTCGGTCTTGGAAGCCGTGACGAGACGACTCAGGTCGACCTTGGGCTTGCTCGGCGTGGGGGTCGGAGCCGACTCGCCCGGCTTGGTGGCGAGCTGGACCTTGACGGCGGCACGGAAGTCGTCCATGTCGAACGTCGGGTCGATCTTGCCCGGCTGGACCTCCTTGTGGCCAGCGACGGACTTCTCCGTCCAGCCATGCTTGCGGCATAGTCCGGCGGCCCACTTGACGGCGATGGCGTACTGAGACGCGGGCCAGGGGTCCTTGCCGTCGCCGAGGTTCTCGCACTCCAGGCCGTACAGGAGGTCGTTGCCGTCCATGTCGGCGTAGTCGTCCTTGGGCAGCGTGGTCTCTGCGATGAGCGCGTCGATCACGTCGCTGTCAACCAGACCAGCGTGGTTCGCACGACCGTGTCCGATCATCCAGAGACCTGCGGTCTTGCCGAGCCAGGAGTGGCAGAGCGGACCGGGGAGAGTGCTGCTGCCTCGATAGCAGTACTCCATGTCGTCGTGTCCGGCCGTGTGGTGGATGAGGACGCCGTGGACTGGGCCGAACGTCTTGCCCGTGGCCGAGTCGCGGTTGTGCGTCCGCCAGCCGCTGTGCTCATGCACATCGATCCCTTCAGCCCGGAGGACCGTGAGGATGGTGTCTGCACTCAGTGGAGTGGCCATACTTGCTACCTGCTTTCTCCCCCGTCGTGTGTTCCGACGCCAATCATACCCGAACACGGCCGCCGGAGAGCATCCGTAAAACGGCGTAGAGGCCCGCGTAACGGCTCCGTAGCTCAGAGTCGGTACGCGGGCCTCAGAGGCAGCCATTCGGGCCTTACGCGGGCTCTCAGCCCTTCGGGGTCGAACCCGGAATCAGGTTGACCACTGAAGCGATCACCGCCGCTCCTGTCCCGTACCGCCAGTACTCCAGCGCTCTGATCCTCGACCGGAAGTCGGTCCGGTCCTCGCGCGTCCTCTCCAAGATCTGGTCGACCTTGGTTTCGATCCTGGCCAGTCTCTCCGGGATCGTGTCGTCAGAGGGGGTAGACATCGCGTAGGCTCCTTTCAGCTGACCCTGGCAATCTTACCCATCGGAGGGAAAGCGCGTTCTGCCGGGTTACGGAGTGGGCGTCACAGGAGTCTGGAACTCCTGGGTTCGGATCGCGCTCCAGGGAGAGGGGATGTTGTACTTGGGGCTTGAGTTGACGAAGTCGACGAGGTCCTGGAATGCCTGCGCAGCGTCAGGGTCGCTCCCTCCCTCGTCCGCGATGGTGCACTCGAACACGAGCGAGTAGCCAGCCTCAACAGGGTCGGATTCGAACCTCAGCTTGAAGTGAGTTCCGTTGGTCTGCTCGGGGGTTCCGTACGGCATATTGCGCCTCCTAGTTGTTCTCGCTGATCCACTGGCAGAAGAACGTGATGTCCTGATTCTGAGCAATGGATGCAGTGGGACTCATCGACTGAATCGTGCACGTCCCAGTGGGGAGAATAGATACAGCCCCATCTGCAGTGCCGCTCTTGTCGAAGTTCTCAATGACCGTGTCCGGGGGTCGCCATCCCACGGGAAGCGTGCACACGAGCTGAGGGCCGAGTGCTCCGGCAGCTGACGCGGTAAGCGCGGTCGCACTCGTCCTGTTGAGCGAAACATAGATCGTCGTGATTCCGTTGACCTTGCGACCTTGGAAACCATTCAGTGACCAGTTCGTGGCGACGGTCAAACCGGCCGTCGTCTCCTCGTCAGCCGTGTTGTCGTTCAGTCGCTCGGCAGTCATGCGCATACCAGCGAGCCATTCCATGTTGCACCCCTTAGTCGTTCTCGCTGATCCACATGATGGCGAGGAACACGTACTGCCCGGCTGTCAGCGTTGCGCCGTTGTTCATCGTCTTGAGAATCATGTTGCCATTTACCTGGACAGTGAAGCTGCCGTCGGAGTCGTCGCTCTTCCCGAAGTAGCTGGTTACCTGCTCCGGAGGCCACCATCCCTCAGGGAGATTGCCAACAGTGACGTCTGCAATGTTACCAGCCGAGTTGGCTGTAACATCGGAGCCCACATACTCCAGCGTAATCGAGATGCTCGTGATCCCGTTCAGCTTGCGACCACGGAAGCTGAGGAAGCTGAAGTCGTCAGCCAGCAGGAGACCAGAGCTGGTCTGGCTATCCACGCTGTTGTCATTCATCATGTCGGCTGCGATCCGCATGCCAGCTCGCTTGCGCATTGTCCACCTCCTACATCTGCACGTAGCTCGGCACAGCAAGCATAGCCGACTCGCCGGTCACATGGCTCTTGACGATTCCGTTCTCGGACCTAGTCACGCTGAAGCTCTGTGCACGTACGGTCTCGAACTCGTCATAGGTGAACACCGGGTTGGTGTTCGTGTTGCCCGACCCGGTGATGGTCCGGACTCCGATACTTCCAGCCGCCGTGAGAGAGGTGTCCTCGACCTCTGCATGCCAGATGCGCGGCTCGGTGGTCGTGGCCACAGGCCAGGCACGGGCTCGCAGCGTCGAGCCCTGCACAGACAGCCGCACTCCGAACACTCGGCTGGCAGCGTGAGTCCAGGGGAGCGTGACGCTGATCAGGTCTGTCTGTGCACCAGCGACGCGCTTCTGGATGACCAGCGACACAGCCTGGTTCGTCTGGAAGGCGATGCGTCCGTAGTAGCTGTTGTTGGCGTCGATGTATCGAGCGACGGGACCAGCGTACTGAGATGCCCCGGTCGCCAGCGCCGAGGACGAGACGTTGACCCTCACATCCTGATCTGCGTACGTCGCCGGGATCACGCTGTACCTCGACGTGTTGGCCGAGGTGATCGTGACGGTTCCGCCGGAGCCGTTGACGTCGAAGTCCGTGCTGCTTCCGCCGCTGTTCGTCCATGTGTGTCCGGTGTCGGTCGTTCCCCAGCTGTCCGACAGGGTGCGGGCGAACGTGTCGTACACCTGCGAGGCACGAGCAAGGGTGAGCCTTGCAGCCCATGCGTAGTAGATGTCGCTAGTCGTGGCCGCAGCCCCGTAGCGCAGCCTGAGACGGTAACGACTGGCGCTCGCAGGAGCTGTGGCGGTCGCCCCGACGAACACCCACTGTCGAGCAGGGGCGACTACAGCAGACGCTCCTGATGTGGACAGGTAAGTCCCGGCCGAGTCGTACCAGTCGGCCACGGCTCGGAAGTCGCTGAATCCGTTCTGCGAGTACACCCAGTATCCCATTGCGTACACGACGCCGGGCGTGATGGTGCCAACAGCAGAGAGATCGGTCAGAGGACCACCAGCGCTGAAGCCTCCTGATGGCGTGAACTTGAGTGAGCCCCGAGCACGAGGATGCGGGTGCACAACCTCATCCGTCCAGATGGAAGATCCGTTCTGGTTCCCCCAGGAGGAGATGTCCGTGTCGAACAGAGCGTTCGGGTTGACAGGTCCGCCCGGACCGAGCACCGTCATGACCTCGCCCCCGACACGGATGTCATAGGGGCTGTCGCTCAGATCAGAGGTCCAGTGCCAGATAGCGGTCGTGAACAGATCGATCTGGTTCTGCGTCGTGTCCGCCGTGTCGGCGGAAACACATCCGGACGTGTCCATCCAGATCTGCGGACTGGTGTCGCCCTCTGAGTCAACCTGGCCAGCGCTCCAGGGGTCACCCGGAATGCAGTTGAACGTGATGCTCCATTCCTCCTCGCCGATCACCTCGGAGTAGCCCTGAATGAGGATGTCAACCGGACCAGGGCCATGGTCGAGAGGGATGTTGAGGAGTCGGATCTTGTCGCCGACATCTGCACGCAGAATCTTGTGCAGCATCGGATAGACGCGCTTGTTGGCTAGGTTGAGCGTGAGCCTCGTGTACCTGACTCCGTTGTAGGTGCCGAGGTGCAGCTTCATCGCTGCGATGCCCTCGACATCCTCGTCGTTGTCCAGGATGAACTCGTAGTCGTTGTCGTACCGACCGACACCGTTCGGGAAGTCCTGGACCGAGAGCTCGCCCTCCTCCAGGACATAGCGAATCGGCGTGCCATCTCGCTTACGAGATACAGTGACGTCGTTCTCGGTCAGCTTGTCGTCGTCGACAGGCTTGAACGGTGCACTGATAATCCCGTCTGCGAAATCCAGCGTGAGGACGGGGGCCTGATTCCAGAGCGTGCTCTGTCCTCGGTGGTAGATCTCCAACGCGTCGCGACGCTCCAGGAGATAGCCCATGTTGGCGTCCGAGGCGTCCTGGAGGAGCTCCAGGAGCTTTGCCAGCTCCTGCTCGCTGAGAGTTGCCTCGTCCTCGGGATTGCCCGACGAGGAGGCCACGTAGCCGCTTTCGCTCGCCAGACGGAGAATGCGCTCGCTGGTCGTCTCACCGGGATATCCAGTGATGGCCTCATACAGGCTAGAAGCACTAGGAGCGGCGGACGAGTCTCGCCAGAAGGTGGCGAATCCGATTCCCTGATCGAACTTGTCCAGGTCTACGAAATTGGAATTGGAGATATCGATCTGAACACGATCGACCGGCTTCGACCCAATTGCCACGGATCCAGACGCGATCTGCTCTCCCTCGGCATACAGCGTCAGCGTCGTGCTAGAGCTACTGTATGTCACCTTGGCGCGAATGTGATGGGGACGAGTTTGGTCGAAGAATGCATCGCCATTCGGAGGTGTGGTGTTCGAGAAGAACAGGCCGAGCGAGGACGCGTCAGTGGTGTATGACGACCACAGGCACGAGAACCAACGACCGCTCGATCCGTCGTCGTCACCGAGCCACGCGATCGAGATTTCGAATCGAGGATCGTCGTCAGTTCCGGCTCCGCCATCGCTGAGGATGAACTTGTCGTTGGTCTGATAGATGCCACCGGTCGTGGTGACAATGTCGAATACGTACTCGCCAGACGTGGCGGTGCCGCCGGGCAGCGCTCCGATGAAGGTCGCACCGTTGTCGACCTTGACGAGCGTCAGCTGCTCCATCCAGAACACGACGCTCTTGGCACCGAACTCCGGCGGGCCAAGGCCAGAGACGTAGAAGTCCGGCACCCATGCCAGGTCGGGTCCGCCCACAAGCGAGGAGGCGTATCCCTTGGACGTGCCGGTCTGCTCCGTCATCGGCCAGAACTCGTCCGGGTTGCTGGCCTTGATGAAGCGCATGAGCGATGACTCGACAGGCTTGTTGCCGGCATCCATGCGTCGCGTCACGCCGGTGGGAGCGATCGAGGTGTAGACTGCGTTGCCCGTCAGGTCGCGAGTCGGAGGCCACGAGGGGACCTCTCCGACCGACCTGTAGTACTGGTTGGAGAGCGTTGCGACGCCCGAGCGGGTCCACGTGAAGCCGGTCGAGTCGACGATGGTCGATCCGCCCACAGCGTCCTCGCCGCCGTCGCGGGCTGTGTCGAGGTCGATGACCTTCTGGTCGTTGATTCCGTCCCACATCTGGAAGCCGTAGATCTCGCCCTCGAACCGGTCGAATCCAGACGACGAGTCCGGCAGGAGAGACAGCTGGCTGTCAGCGACGTACAGGGTCGCAGCGACGATGGGTCGAGTGGTCGTTGTACCGCCCGACCCGGTGCCCGTGACGGGATCTCCGATGAGCGTCCACTCGTCGCCATCGATCGACTTGGAGTGCCAGAACCTGCACGTCCAGCCGTTCGCCCCGTTGTCCACATCGAGCGTGACGCGGAGGACGTTGCGCTCGCCATTGGCGAACAGAGTCTTGCCGGTGGACTTGGCGTACTTCGTTCCGCTGTCGGACCACCAGAAGTAGAGATATCCGTCCTGCCCCATCGCGAACGAGTGCGCGACAGAACCGGGGGTGAACCGCATCGTCAGCGCTTGCGGATTCGTCCAGTCGTTCGGACGCACGTCGATGCGGATGTCGATGTCGCCCGCGAAATCGAATGCGTTGTTATCCGGAGTGTTGAAGCTGAACACCCCGCTGCTGGGGCAGCTGAGGAACGGGCCTCCGGCCTCCAGCGAGAGACGGAACGGCGTGTTCCGACCGATCTTGCCAAACAGCGGGCTCGCCGGGTTGCGCGGCGCATACAGCATGTCGCGACCCGATTCAAGGTCGCACTGGCACTCCATGGGCTCGGCAGCCGTGGACGACTCCGACGTGAGACCACGAGTGATCTCGATGTCGGATGTCGTCCTGACCGATGCCGAGTTCCACACACCGTCGTAGAACAGCTCGCCCTTGATCGGGGGTGGCAGGCTCGGCATGTTATCCCTCCGCGTACTTGGTGACACTCCCGCCGGATGTAGTGCGAACGGATTCCTGCATGAACTCTCGGAAGGCCCGAGAGCCGCCCCTGAATTCGATCACGACACCTGCCGCACTGTTGTTCCCGGCCATGTTAAGCATACCCTGAAGCTTGCTCAGAGGAAGGACAGCCTCCTGCTCCTGCCCTTCACCGATCATGGCCAGGGTCGGACCGGTCGTGACACCACCGGATGCCAGGTACGGAATGTACGGGATGAAGCCGATGTTGACGCCGGGGATTCGGTTGGCCCCGGAGATCAGGACGTTGACGCCGTAGATGCCGTCGTTCAGCAGTCCGATGATTCCGTTGAGAGCCCACTTCAGGCCGCTCACAACGCCGTTCCACATTCCTGAGAAGAATCCCTTGATGCGTCCGACCCAGGTCGATATGGTATTCCCGATATTCCTCCACTGGGTTGAAATCCAGCCGGTGATCGCACCCCAGTTCTTGATGATGATGCCCAACGGCGTGAAGTTGAAGAAGATGGTCTTCACCATTCCGACAGCCCAGTTGAACAGAGCGACGATGTCGTCCCACAGCCCCTTGAGCCAGTTCCATATCGCGCTGAAGATCTTGATGGTCCACGACTTGATCGTGTCCCAGTTGGCAATGACGAGAGCAACGAGCGCGATGATCGCGGCGATGATGAGGATGGTTCCGCCGGATGCGATGATCCATGCCAGGGCCATTTGTGCAGCTCCAGCAAGGGCTGCAATCCCCATGCTGACCCAGCCAGCGATCCAGGAGAACGCAGTCGTGGCGGCAGTGGCAACGGCCGTGGCGGCGGTCGCGATCATGCCTCCGCCAAGCAGAGCGAACGTGCCGACGAGGCCGAACACAACTGTGCTGATCTGAGAGATGACGCCGAACCATCCGTCCATGATCGAGGAGGACTGCACGTTGCGCTGTGCCTCGTTGAGGTCCAGCTGTGCATTCTTCGCGTCGATCGTGGACTGCTTGCCATCGAGCTGTGCCTGGCTGAAGTCCTCGGTCGCCTGCTTGCCGTCGAGCTTGGCCTGCTTGGCGTCGGCGTCCGCCTGCTTGAGGTCGATGGCAGCCTGCTGGGCTTCCAGCGAGTTGGCTCCGTACTCCTTGACCGCGTCGTTGTAGTCCTTCTGCGCGGTCTTCTGGTCGAGCAGAGCCTGCTCCAGGTCGATGCCAGCCTGTGTGCCGTCGACCTGAGCCTGGTTCGCGTCGAGCTGAGCCTGTCGCCCGTCCTGGTTCGCCTGCTTGAGGTCGAGCGCGGCCTGAGCCACGTCGTTCTGTGCACGAGCCAGGTTGTCGGCCGCGCGGTCTCCGGTGTTCCAGAGGTCCACGGCCTGTCCGACGATGTCGGTCATCTGGCTGAAGCCAGCGCTGGCAGCGATCGCTCCGGCTCCGACTCGACTGATGCCGCCCTCTGCACCCTGCGCCGAGTTACCGACCCCGTCGAGATCGGAGCCTGCTGTGTTGGCCGCGTTGCCCAGGTCGTCCAGGCTCTGAGCCGCCCCGTCGATGGTGGACGATGTACTGCCTAGGTTGGCATCGATGTCAATCGTCACGTCGGCCATTCTCTACACCTCCCATCGACCTGTTGATGCTCTTGATCGCCGCAAGCATCTGCATCGGCGACTTCCGCTCCTGCTCCCCGTAAGGAATCAGGAAGTCGGTCATCTTGAACTTCTTGCCCTTCTTGCCCCGGTTGGAGTTTGCGATTGTCGCCGCAATGGTGGCCGCCTGTATGTCATTCCGACGCCGACCGAGTGGACCGGTGATCTTCTCGAACGCCATCCACTCGGTCAGCTCGGCGGAATCCAACCGGTAATCCAGGTCGGCCACCGTCATCCCGAGATGCTCTGCTAGTCGGAATCGGAAGAGTCGCTCGGGGCGGCGTCGGAGTTTCCCTCGGCTTCCTTCTGGGCGAACCGGCCCATGCCGGAGAGCTCCTGGACCTTGGCGGCCAGACGCTCGATGACGGCTCCGTCCTTCTTGCCGAGCTCGCCCGCAGAGATCTCCTTGTTGGTGTACAGCCGCTCGAAGTTCTCGTCCACCATGGACATGCCCACGAGCTTCTCGCGGTACACCTTCAGGGACTCGACCTTGAGCTGCGGCGTCTGGCCGTTGGCGACGACCGAGCCCGCCTCGATGTATCCCCGGTCCGCTGCCGACAGCGCCATGAGCCGGACCTCGCCGCCCCACTCGGGAACGTCGACGTCCTCCCACTTGCGGTCGACAGCATTGGAGATCTGCTGCTTGGTAACCAGTGCCATGTCGCTCTTCCTCAGCTGCCAGCGGTGTGGGTGAGCTCGGGCTTGCCCGAGATCTTGACGGTGACGGTCCGCTCCATCTTGTCGTCGTGGGGGAACTCGTCGCCGTTGGCGGTGATGAGCCCCTCGAAGTCCCACGTCCACTCGTCGGCCGTGCCGGGGAGGATCACGACCTGGTAGTTGCGGTTGTCGCGCTCCTCGAAGTCGTCGTCGAGCGCCTGGATGCTCGCGACACCGGGGTCGTAGTTGAGCGTGATCTCGACCTCGCCGCCGTCCTTCAGGCCCTTGACGAACTCGCGGTACTGGTCCGGGCTGTCGTGGGCGGTGACCTCGATGGCCTCCCGCTCACGGCTCGGGCCGCTGATGTCCGTGCAGTTGGCGACCGTCATGAACGTGCCGGGCGTGTCGGTCTCGCGCCGGAACTCGGTTCCCCACGCGTCCTGTCCTGCCATTGGGTTACACCTCCTGGTGAATCACTATCCGGAATTGTACCGGTACGTGGCGGATCTCGGGGTCCGGATCGCGCAGGGTCTGGAGCTGCACGAATCGGATGGAAACGATGGACCAGGAATCCGGCAAGTCGATAGCCAGACGCTTGTGGTCGAGTAGGGCGATGATCTCGTTGGCGATATCGACCGCCGACTTGAACCCTCGCGCCTTTGTCCACACATGTGTTGTGAACAGAATGTCCCACCCGAATCCGCCGTGCCAGTTGTCAGGGATGGAGAACATCTCTCCCATCGTGACATATGGCTTGGTGATTCGCTCAGGAACGTCGTCGTATACACCGGCCGAATCAAGGCCGGTATCCAGCGTGGCGTACAGCCCCGCCAGAAGCTCGTTGAATGGCCCCGCAGCCGTGGGGGTCGACATCAGCTGATCTCCCCCTCGATGCGTCGTGCGATGCGCTTAGGCCCCTCTTGCCTGGCCCACTGGACCGTCGGACGGACGTACGGCTGAGCCGGACCACGACTGGTTCCGAACTCCACGAACTCGGCGTACTCCACGCCTCGCGGTCCGACGGTGTATCCGCCCTCTCCGGAAGGCTCCTTCGAGATCGAGTCGCGAAGCTTGCCGGTGTCCACGGGCACAACGCCCTTCATGTGGGTGACGACATCGTCCGCGAACTCTGCCACGGCCTCGTCCGTCACACCGGCTATCCTGTCGGCAAGCTGGCTCAGACGTTGCTGTGCACCTCGGAGTCCTCGCGCCCTAATGCCCACGGCGACCTCCTCCTGTGTTGCGCCTTTCCAGAGCGAGCAGGCCGAGCAGAGACCATGCTGTGGACTCATCCCACTTGCCGGCACGGGCAGCAGCCTCAGCCCGCTCTCGCGCCTCCGTGGGACCGATCGGCTTCTCCTCCTGAGAGGGCTTCTCTGCATCCGTCATGATCAGCTCTCCTGCTCGCTCTGGATGAACTCGACGTCGGCCCGCAGGTACACGCCGGGCGTCGAGGGCTTGACGACGTTCATCACACGGAAACGATCCGAGCCCTGGCGAAACTCATCGCCGCGCTGGATGTCGTCGTCATGGTTCTGGTACACCTTGTGAGTCAAGGATGCACCAGCCTGCTCCGCCTCGAACTGCTCACGGGCGGACGCTTGGTCAATCTTGACCTTGCGAGCGCTCTGGAGCAGGGCATAGGAGTACTCCACTCCGCCTTGCCC
>Ga0307413_10000010_pt1 | contig 59705 bp, 87 predicted proteins | sample DK1Ometagenome_3_FD_203714 | JGI IMG/M metagenome (GOLD analysis project Ga0307413, IMG submission 203714) | Maize rhizosphere microbial communities from greenhouse at UC Davis, California, United States - DK15-O-2 | ecosystem: Host-associated > Plants > Roots > Rhizosphere > Soil | place: USA... | reverse complement strand
ACCGGCCACACATCTACTCGGAGAAGTTCGTTCGCCAACACTGTCCGGATCTCCTCAGTGAGGTAGCAGTTCCGATCGATGTCGTACTGCGGCTCAAGCGATAGTGAGAACTTGATCGTATTTGTGTACGGCCCGATGTAGCGGTTCTCGATGTCGAGGTATCGAGCGTGAGGGATTTCGATCTTCTTGATCTTGTCCCCGATCTCGATGAAGATGGTAACCTTCGCCTCGGGCACTTCCGGTGTACTGGGAGTTCGTACTTGCCGGATGTCGGGAAGGTCCGATTGCGCTTCACTCATTGAACGCCTCCTCTACCATCTTCTCAGGCGTCTTAAGGCGGAGCGCCCCTTCGTTGTCAACGACACTGAAGTGAGGCTTCCCATACGCCTGACGCGGAACCTTGTGGACCCTGTCAGCCTTGTCACGGACGTTCCCATGGTTGCTGACCTCTACTTCAGGGAACACCGCAGGAGCCACCCAGACCTCGTCTACAGGAGGTTCATAGACATCGATGACCCAGTCAATGGACTTGGAGACCTCGGGATGTGCCTCTTTGAGCGCAGCGATGTCTTCCGCAGCTGCACAGGTCTTAGTTACCTTTTTCACGCTTTACCTTTCTTCCACTCGTCGTTGAAGCTGTACATCCAGTCCAAGGATGGTGAGTACCAGATGGAGCGGTACTTGGGACGCACTCCAAACTTGTACAGGACCCATTTGATTCGTCGCATAAGTTTCACTACACACTCCAGTCGTGTGGACTCTTTGATTTGCCCCAGCCCCATTTTGCTTCGAAGATGCACAGGGCGAGAAGGATTGCTGATAGGCCGACGCCGACCCATGCGCTGGTACCGCCATTTAAGGCGATGAGACCGAAGACGAACAGCAGGATCGTCCACCAGACTATCGATACGATGGTAAACATCATGCTGCTTCATACCTAACTGCTGGCCAAGCGTCATTGACCAGCTCCTGCACAAATGCATTGACGGAGTTTTGATTTCGGATGATTGAGACCTGACGACGCCGTTCAGGGTCACGCGGATCTACTCGGTGAGGAACGACGTTGCCGTGCCTGCGATTCCTAACGGTTCCGGCGGCGCTTACCTCGTACTCGGGAAACTTTCGGCAAGGCTTGAATTCGGTATCCTGCTTTTTCAATTTTCTTCGACTCCCCAGCCGTGTAGAAGGTATCAAGGTAGTTGAAAGGCTCGTCAAGCCAGAAATACATCTTCGACGCTGCCGCCTGCTTCTGCAAACGCTTTAAGCGCCTGCTCCGTCTCGGCGACCCGCCTCTCACAGGGAAAAGTAGGTGGAACCCAGACGTCCTTCGGGACCCGAACAACGGTGACAGAGACACCTTTGAACCCTTTAAGAACGTCTCCGCCCATTGTAGCCAGCTTGACTCGATTTGGGTTGAGCCCATTTCGGAGTGCATAAATTGCCCCAATGCGTTGCGACCCGAAGACGATGATCGGGCTTGGGGTGTGTTCCAGTAGTGTAGGACGGCCTTTGTTGGTTCCAATTTTCTTAGCCAACTTTCTTGTCTTCCCGGGTGAGGAGTGTGCCGTACCTGTGGGCGCCGATCAACGTCATCACGAAGAAGGCTGGGAGCCAGAACGTGAAGGTCCAGTTGAAGAGGCAGTACAGGAAGAAATAGAACGTGGCGAACATGAGGATGAAGTTCAACCACACCCAGCCGTACCCGACGTTCTTCTTGGTTTCCTTGCTGAATGTTTGGATGGTCATTTCTTTACCTCCTCGAGGACGACGATCCAACCGTGGTTGAATTTCCAGACACGCTTGTAGTACCTAGTAGGTTCCATTATGCTGCAATACTCCTTATGCCATAGACCTCTTTGAGAAGGTCCTTGATGTAATAGTTCTTGAAGCCACTGACGCCGTCTGTCTTGAGCTTGACGAACTTGCCGTGCTCGTCTTCGAACGTAGTCACTCGGTGTCGGCTCACGCGGCGTACTTCGCCAGTTGCATGGATCTCGTACTTGGTCCGCTTGGGGATGAGAGCCCACTCCCCAGCTGGCTGATAGACTGCCGACTTGCGTAGGTTTGTAGGTACATAACCCTTGAAGGCCATTGACATGAGCCTTTCAGGGTGTCGTGCCTTCGCGTTCCCAGCGTCGTCCAAGAGGCTGTAGTTGGGCGAACCCTTCTGACTTACTCGGAGTGCGACCAACTGTTTTGTCCTGCGGTTGATCACTTGACTCTCCCGGTTGATCTTGTAGCGAGAGAATCCGGGAATAGACGCCCACTCAGGACCTAGGTCGTCCACGTACGGCTTAGCCCTGCCAGCAGGCTTCTTTGGTGCTTTCCGTACCCAACGATGCCTACTCTTAGCCTTCGGAATCTTAACGACTGGCGCAGGGTCCTCAGGCTTTGGAATGAGGTGGGGGTATGTTTCGTAGAGGAGCTCCTGCACGCTGTTGGCGATTGGGAGTCCGTCTCGGCGCAGCCGTACACGAAGATGCTTTTCGTCTTCGAAATTGGCACGACCCATGTACTGGTCAACCCACGACTTGGTTTCCTTATGACGGATAGCTGAGTAATCTGCCATCTCGTAGTCCGGGAACGATGGGATAGTTGTCCATTCTTGCATTATTCTGAGACCTTACTTGGAGTTAAAGGGTGTGAAGTTCGGGGAACGTCTTCCTGAAGAGCCATTCGACGGCCATCGTCTTAAGCCGTCCAGCTCGTCCATCAAACAGCAGGACCTTGACACGATCGCCCTGTGTTTGTGGAACGGTCTTCTGAGTTTCCCGGTCGATGATCATGCGGTTTTTGTTCATCTGGTAACCGGGGAAGTCTTCGAGCGTCCTCCACTCCATCTTGGTGTAGATGTTTGAGACGTCCTGAGGTTCCTCCGGCTTAGCAAACTCGCCGATGAATTCCCGCCTGTTGTGCTCACGCCAAGGATTCGTCTTGTCCGTACGAGACAAAGCGTGACCGAGCCAGTCGTTGCCCACGGGAAGATCGTGAACAACCCTGTCGAGGTAGTCCAGTTCGATCTGCTCACGAACCGGATCTTCAACGAGCGGGTAGGGCTGTGGATGCAGGGATGCTGCATCATAGAGCTCTACTGCCGGTTGCTGAACGACCCTGACGTGATCCTTGTAGATCGTGCTGGTTGCTGCCATGCGCTCGAGGAGTTCCACACTTACATAAACCTCCTCACGCAGCTGGGTATCACCATCGAAGATCGGGAGACGTACGTGCTTCATTCTGGTTCTCTTCCTAGGATTTGGTTGATAGCGGAATCTACCCGAGCGGCCATGATCAACTTATGACCCTCTTTGAGCATCCTGTCAGCTACTAGAGTTGCCAAAGCGGTCAGGCCGTCCGGGTAGAGCACGCCAGATTTGTTCAACTCATCCTTGATAATCCGGATGAGGTTCTCACGGTGAGTCTGGAAATCAGACACTCGGTGCAATCGGCTCGACGGGCTTCTTGTCCAGCTCGAAGAACCCGTTTGCCAGCTGACGCCCAGTCCGCGTGTAGTTGGCTTCGAGGCCGGCATTGGTGAGGATGGAGTGGTACTGCTGGTCGCCGAACTCAGCGATGATGTAGAGACCTGAAGAGAACTCGAGGAAGTCGTCCGACATGCCAAACTGACTCTCAAGCGACTTCTTGTTCGTCTTGTTGATTCGGATGGCCTTGTGCTTGGTCTGTGCGCTCATTCGCAGTATCCTTCTTTGTCTCGTAGTTTGCGTGATGCTGGGGTTTCGTCGTGCGGTTCGATGATGGCATCGGCCTCAGGTACCAGCGAGTGTGGGAAGGGTTTGTGGAGTAGCCCGTTGACGTACCAGTTTCCATTGGTACGCTTCTCCCAAATGTCCCCGGTGGCACTGTCTACATATGTACCGGGGTCAAACAGATCTTCGGGGTACATCCTTGCTCCTTCTTGGAACTCGCCGAGGCACTGTTCCATCATTCGCCTTTTGGGAAGGCGGCCGACATGATCGAGTCGAGTGAAATGGTGTGCTTCCGGAGATCAACCCAGAAGTCTACGAACTCCCCTTCGTTGGGGCGCATCGAGTATTGGTACGGCTGGACGTTGTGATGAGTACCCCGACGACGTACCTGCCGGTTCTCGTTCACCTCGTACTCAGGAAACCCTGCTACAGGCTTCCAGTTCTCGTCCCGCTGTTCATGACGCACGATCTCAGCCAACCTTCCGTAGCCTTTGGCGCGCTTGTAGATGTCTGAGGGCTTAGGCTTTCCCATTAACGACCCTTACTTTCTTCCGGGAAGGTTTCGAGCATGATGTTGGATAGTAGCCGCTCCACATACCGCCCTTCGCTATCTGTGAGCTCGACGAACAGGCAGCCGTTGACGACGTACGGACGAGTGATGTGCTGGGAGATGTTGTCGTTGCGGACGCGACCCTGATTGCTGGCGCTCCAGTTGAAGCCCGGGATCTTCCGCCACTCCTCTTCGAACATTGACGGCTTCGAAGACATGTCCAGCTTCTGCACCTTGTAGATGACCGACTTTGGGAGGACGCGGTTCATGAGCCTTTCGGTTGCTGCCACGTCCTCAGCGCAGTATTTGATCTCTGCTTGACGTCGCTCCTCCTCACGATGACGCTGGAACTCCTCGTCACGCAGAACGGCATCCTTGTAGATGCTGTCAAACGTGATCGCCTTGCCCTCGCTGTCGGTGTGACCGTACTCTTCCATGAGCATGGTCATCATCTCAACGACGACCGACCACGGTGCCGCTATGATCTTGATGCGCTTAGGATCGGTCTTCTCGATGTTTCGGATGTACTTCTTGGTCAGGAAGTTTGCTTTTCCTGAGGCGTGACGCCAAAGACCCTTGTCGACCTTCTCGTAGTGACCAAGACCTTCGACGTGGATGAAGGTACCTACGGGGTGCTTAGAAAGTTTCATCTTTTTTTCTCCTTTCAAGAGAGGTTATGCTGCCAGTCGGTACGCCCCACCAACAAAGGCCTTTTCGTTAAAGTCCTTCTTCTCAAGGATGGACTTCAGGATCGCTTTGTCAATGAGGCTGTTCGACTTCAATATGTAGTAGTACAGGTCGACGTACTTGGTGTTCAGTCGGTCGATTCTGCCCTTGGCTTGATGGTTGATCTTGTAGCTGTAGTTCAGAGAAAAGAAAGCCATCGCGTCAGTACTGATACAGTTCCATCCTTCTGCACCAGCGGTGTATTGGACAAGATAGACCCACCGCTTTCCCCCGGGTACCTCCTCATGCTTATGCCCATTCCACTCAGCCGATTTGATTCCGTGGAGCTTAGCGAGTGTTCGGAGGTCTTCCAACTCGTAGTTGAAGTTATAGAAGACGATGAGTCGGTCGTGACTGTCGAGCAGCTCACTGATTGCCTTGAGGCGTGAGCTATGACTGTTGACGAGTTTGCGGGCAACAATGAAGAGTTCTCCAACATCTTTAAGAGGTCGCTCTTCGTAGATATGCCAGCGCTCTTTCCAGACCTTCTGGAACTTAGCCTCGTCGTATCCCACCGGTACATACTTGATATGTCTGGTGGTGTGCCGGGGATAGGGCATATTGACAGTGATGTTCCGCCGATGCCGATTGAGAACGCCTGTGTCGACATAGCGTTCAATCTGAGGAAATTTGCTAAAGCGCTTCCAAACAACGTGTTTATCTGTGAATTCCGTTTTGTTCTTGTAGAATCCATTTGCAATGAACAGGGGACAGTAGTCCATCCAAGTATCTCCCGGAGTAGCCGAGAGCATGACCCACTTGTTGCGCTTGGCAATGGCAATGAGAGCCTTAGACCATTTTCCGTATCCCACTGCACGCTGCTCGTCGAAGATGAAGAAGGCATTCTTTACATCCTTGTAGTTGTCGATGTTGTTCCACGAGTCGACAGTAACTTGAACCCCACTAATGCTGAGTTCGCGTTTGGTAGACAGATTAAACGGCGCGCATTCCTCCTCCCACTCGAGCTTATCGCGCTTCTTCGCAGTGGTGATGATGTAGAGGTCTTTAGGGTCCTCCATAGGTGCGAAATCGCCGAAGCCATTGTGTCGAATGCCGCCCCGACAGACTTTAAGGTAGTAGTAAGCGACCGCAGTGATTGACTTGCCGGTGCCAACGTCTCCGTTGAGTACTGATCCATTCTTCATCTCCTCGAGGGCTTTTAGTTGATGCGGATATAGTTCTAAGGCCATATAGCTTTCTTGGATCTCTCCCGTTTGATTTGGATCGCACGGTTGGTGGCTCTTCGGTCATAGAGAGGTAGTGCGTAAGCGTCGGCACCAGAGAAGAACAGGAATGATTCCTTGTGGTAGAGAACCCTCACCATTGCTAGAGGGTTCTCCTTCTGAAGCTGGGCAAGCTCGTACGTCCAACCGTCAAACACATGGTCGGCAATGACTGACGTATCAAACCTGTAGTAGAGGATACTGTGAACGAGGATGATCCGCCGAAGGTGGTGGATTCGCTCTTCGTCAGTACCTCGCTCCCAGTACTCCAAAACCTGATCTTCTACCCGGGCCATGACTGATAGATCGGCTTACGAGTTAGATGTTCCCGGACATGTTCACGATTCATGGAAACGATGTCCAAACACCATGGGGAAGCACACTGCCAGTACACGTTATCCCTCGATACCGGCATTCCAGCTGGTGTAACCAGAATGTTGTTCTTGAGAAGGTAGTAGTGCTTGTGAGGCTTGAGCTCCATCGATCGCCGAAGTGAATTGATGGAGACGCAGTGGCCTAAGCTAGGGTTAGCTGCAAGCCATGCTTCCTCCTCGGTACGCTGCCTCAAAGGAGGTATTCCCGGACACCACCTTGGGAACAGCCACAGAAAGCCTGTGCGCCATTCGTGGAATTTGTGCGTGTCGCCCTTCTTGCAGCGTTGCTGCTCAGGGTACTTCAAAGTGTCAAACATCAGTTAGACCTCCTAACCTCATCGAAGGCATTGGAATACGACCATCCGATGCAGTAGTAATCCCCAGCACCGGCATAGTTCCTTGCTCCAGCGTGGAACAGGTGGCCTTCGTGCTCGAAGTGTTCACCGCAAAACCTGTAGAAAATCATGCTGCCAATTTGTCCTGCTCGACATCGCAAGCAATGATCTTGACGCCAGCCTCAGCATTAGCTACATGCATCCATCCGGTAGGCGTCTTCATTACCATGTGTGTGCAGTTAGCGTCGCTGCAACCGCAGACCTTCAAATTACTCATGCTACGTTCTCCCCATACCATTCGTCGTAATATCTGAAGGTGTAGCCCATGTGTGAGTTCCGCTCCCCCCGCAGGCAAGCATAGATACTCCCATAGTCTCCACCGATGTATCGAGCACAGTCACGAGCCGTACGATATACGTCGCCCGTTTCGACTACCTCGATTTGACGACCCGTTTGTTTACGGGTGCTTAGAAATGAATTCGCTGAAAGGCGCTCTCGTTTTCGAAGACGTAGGTTGCCGACCGTGTTGTCTTCTTTATCGTCATTCCAGTGGAAGACCTGCTCCCTCGGATCGTAGTCCGAAAAGAAAGCAGCCGCTACAAGACGACGCACGTAGAAATCTCGCACCGTTCCCTCATGGGAGAGAGAAACCCGCAGATGTCCCTCATCGTTGGGTCGGGGCACAAGAACTCTATCGCGCTTTATATTTACTACACGGCCAAGGTTACTGACCGCATAGTTAGGATAGCCTTCGATGGCCACCCATTCTTCATTCATCAGACCCTTTCGAAATTTGAGACCAAGCGGTGGGGTAAGAGCTGAGACCCTTACCCAACCTTATTCAGTTGTGGATCACGCTGCTTGTGGTTGAGACCTAGGCAGGTTTTTCAACGGTATTACTTCAGCGATAAACGGTGTACATGTGGCCTCGGCCAGATGCTTACGGCTTTCTTCAGTCATTACCCACATGTGAATGGGCATTCGTACGTCCCGGCAGTAGTACCGGATGTTCCAACCACACTGAGGGCAGGCTGGACGAATTACTGGTTTGAGACCCATAGTTATCCCCCGCTTCCGTTAAACCTGTTTGAATCCTGCTTCTACGAACGCCTCTGGGCGCAACGTTTCGAAAGAGCCATCTTGATTTCGAATGACCCAATCTTGAGGATACGCTACGAATCCCGAGCGACAGCCGTAGTTGTAGACCTTCACACGTTCCGGGATCGGTTTCGACGGTTTGTGGTATGCAGCTCTGGTCTCAGTCGCCTGACCGTTGCTGTTCACCCACAGGGCGATTGCCAAGCCATCTTCTTCGCCACCAGTGAACTGGCGAGCGTCGATTGTTTCTGTTCTCTGAAAGGTTCCCATGTTCTACTTTCCTCTTTGAAAGGTATTCCCTTGTGGATATCTTGGCATTGTTACCAAAGACAAAGGTGTATAGCAATGCGGTTACTATGAACGCTGGGGTAGATGTGACTATAGCGTAAGTAAACCAGAGGGTCTGGCAGCCGAGGTTGATATACCACGACCACCAGACCTTCTTACCTGCCAAATGAAAGCCTACGAGGCCGACGATGGTAATCGCCCATGACAGGATTTGTCCGTTGTCCATCAGATGAATGCTGTTTCCCGGAAGGTGTTCACGATTGCATGGAACACTTGGTCTTTGATCTTCTGCTCTTCGGGCAGTTGATCGTAGTTGACAAGGCACGGGTGAGTCTTTGCCTCCGCATCCTTGACGGCTCCATACTTCCAGCCGTCATGGACCTTGACATCGCACCAATTCTCATGGAGCTGTTCCGGGGTAGCTCCATTGAGTGCGTGGACGACGCCATCCACAGCAGACTTCTTCTGCCAGTTCGGAGCGGCTTCCCACGGCGGAGATGGATTCGGGTCTCCGGTCTTCAGCTGGATTGCTCGGTTGGCTTCGTGACAGACTCGTGCTGTCAGGATGATCCAAGGGCGGTTCAGGTCGTCGCTCATACGTTGTAACTCCTAGGTGTTGCGTCCAGCCCGTAAGGCTGTCCGGTGTCTTCGGGCCAGCAGCGAATCAATCCTCGCTGTCGCCCTTCTGAATGTTTGAAACCCTTGAAGACGGTTCCGTCGGTGTCAAAGTTGACGACCGACTTGCCACAGTGCTTGCAGATGTCCGCGATCATGACGCCTTCGGGGACTTTGTTTCCCTCGGCCTTAGCGCTCTCGTAGACAGGGCCGCTGTCCCGATACAACTCACGCTCTGACTGAAGGGTGTATGTGACACCCCCATCCATTGAGATGGCATCCGGGTTGAGCTTGTTCTGCCAGTAGCCCACGGTGTTTGCGTAGGGAAGGCGCCGGTTCATGTGCCAGACCCACTCGTCCATGTCGTCGGACGGAGTCAAGGTCCAAATGGCCTCGAACATCTCCTCTGCCTGAATGTAGACATCGCCGTCACGCTCTACAACGTAGCCGCCAATAGCGAGTTCGTCGTTTCCTGCTGCGAGTTTGATGTGTTCGGGGATTACGATCTGCTCGTAGTCGTCCCCGGCTTCATTCTCCTGCCACTCATCGGTGACTTCTTCTGCGGTCCAGTAGGGTAGCAGGTCTGCCTTTGAGAGCAGGTCGATCACTTCACGAGCGTGATCGTTGAGTTCAGAGTTGGGGTCCTTACTCCCAGCACCCTCGAACTTGATGGCCTTGCAGATGGTTCCATCTTCTCGACGGTAAAAGCGCATCATCAGTTGTAATCCTCCGTGAGTTTGATCTGGTGTCCGAGCATGGCGTCGTTGAAGACGCGTTCGCTGACGCAGCGTTCTACACCGGTGTCAGCTTCGTGGTCGTAGATATCGAGTTCGTAGCACTCCTCGTCACCTACCCACTTGTTCTTCTTGTGGTCGTAGTGACGAGTATCCGGCTCATACTCCTTCTCGACCACCGTCCCCTCGAGAGGATATGGGTTGACACATCCTGATATGGCAAGGACGCTGAGCAGAGATACGAGGCCGATCAGCCAACGCTTAAACGGGTTCATCGATGGGTACCAGTACTTTCTGTTGTTCGGATGCGAGGATCATGTCGATGGGCGAGGGCTTGCCTGTGAGGTGGGCGTACAAAGCGAGGTCAGCTACAACGCTACCCCGCATATATCGCCATTGCTCCAAGGTGATGAGACTTTCCCCCATTGGCGCGACATGGTTTTCAAACTTCTTGGTGAGCTGCACACCTTCTTTGATTCGATTGAACAGCTGTCGGGCCAGAGGGTGTTGTTCACCCTTCAAATGTTTCTGAGGATTTCCACCCGTGGCTTTTTTCTTATTGGACATTTCGTCCTGCCCCTTTCAAGAGCGGTATAACAAAGAGGGGTGGCAGATATCATCCACCACCCCTCACGGTATGACTAGAAGCCTGCGGTGATTTCCCGCCGACCGTCGATTTCGCCCATGTCCTCGAGACCGCCACCGAACGGGTTCTGGTAGTCCTCGCCGCCAGTGATGGCAGCAACCTCGTTGCCACGCTCATCCACCTCAGGGATATGGGCGTAGCGACGCTCAAGCTCGTCTTCACGGATGGTCACGTAGATCGCTTCCATGTACGCCTTGACGCCGGTACGGCCGTTGAACTCCCACTGGAAGGCCCGGACCTTGACGTCAGCCTTCTCGATGTTGGCGAAGTCGAGGGAGAAGATCGTATCTTCATCCAGCGACCGCATTCCACGGCTGGTGATGACCTTGACCCGAGGAGGACGACCCTTGCCGTACTTGACGGTGACCGGGAGGAATGGACGCGGCTCCGATTCCGGATCGTCTTCCTTGCGCTTGGTGAGCTTGGGGGCCCAACCGAGATCCTGCAGAGCCTCGTACTGCTCCATGCTGTCGAGCATAATGACGAAGTTGCGCTTGCCCTTTTCGTTGAAGGGCAGTCGTTCCTCACCGGCGAAGTTGCGCCACTGGATCTGGGCGTTGTCGATTTGGATCGGTTCGATGTACTTCTTAACTGCGGGAGCCATTTGTATAGTTCTCCTTGAACTTAGGTGTTAGATATAAAGGTGGTAAGGCGACCCGAATCAGGTAGAACAATAGTGCCCAACACGGCCAGCACTCTAACCCGGGTTCTTCTCTGCCGTTTCAGGCCTCAAAGATCGAGTGTTCTACTTCTTGAAAGTCGTATCAATCGAGAGGTATTGGATCTCTCGTTTGGGACTGATAATCTCAGCAACCTTCGGGTCGGTCACTGATGCTGTAAGCGTACCGTCGGCACTGACAAGAGCCGTTCCAATTTTCTTGCCGTCCATCATGAGGTCGACGCGCTTACGTTCTGCGGGGCTTGCGTGAGGAATCAATTCATTCTTTCTGAGGAATGATGGGGATGGCTTTTGTGTCAACCACTACCACCTCCCCATCTATGAGTTTTTCGACGGGGATCTCAATGTAACCCACGCCTTTTTCAGCCGATACAAGGCTGACGTGTTTGATGTATCCGTTTTCAATCGTCATCTTTTAACTCCTCCAAGACTAGGATCGGATCGAAGAACTCGAGGATTCGGCCTTCGGTCTGTCGGATGTTTCCTGTAAGAGCTTGCAGTACGAGCTGCGACCTTAGCGTCATCATTTTGTTTATCAATCCTTTCCATAAGTGCGTCGAACATTGCCCAGTTATCGGGCCTAGGCATCGATCGGTGAAACCGAGACTGCTGGCTTGTAGAAGAAGCCGACTTCAACGATGCTACCGGCAAGCAACTGCGAATGCAGCTTCCACATCGGATCGCCCGGAGGAAGCGTAATCGTGAGCCCAGCGCCCACATTCGATTCCACCTTGGCAATGACGATATCGTCACAGTTCGGTACTACAACTGCAACTTCTGTTTCAAATGCGGTGATGTGTGTCACTTACTTCGATTCGCTTTCTGTTCTCGCCATTTAGCTACCCACTCAGGGATATGCTCGGAGCACCAAGAGTTCCCATCCTTCTGATGGAACCACCCCTCGGTTTTAATTACAGCCCATGCGTGACTCGGCATCTCAGTAGAGCAGCCGGGTTCAGCACAAACTATAGGGGCTTTCCAAGGCTCATGTGACACCAGCACGCCTAGCCTCGAGAGCCTTTTCGAATGCCTCACGACAGTCGTCGCAAAGCTCAACCTTCTCCAATGTCCCGTAATGGAGTCGGAAGGTAACCTCAACCCAATGGAATGGAAGCTCCGAGTTGTTCGAGACCGCTGTGGCTGGACAGTTATCGCAGGTGAATTCCACAACTTCTTTTTTCATCATCTCTCCTAATCAAGATGAGAGCGGGGCCCATTGTAGACCCCGCCCTTTATTACGCAGCTACGAGATTGCTCTCGTCGACAAACCCATTGAAGTCGCCGTACTCAGATATGGTGTCGACAGCAGCATCAACAAGATTCTTGAAGTACTGCTCATCGATATCCTTCTCCTTGCCCAGCTGCTCCACGTAGTCAGCTTCCAACCACTTGTAGCCCTTGGTTCCGGTAGCAGCGTCGTACTTGCCGTCCTTCTCCCGCATGAGCAGGGCACCGCCATGACCTTCCTTGATGGGGCAGAACAGTCCACCCTTACCAATGAACTGCAGCTTTGGAGCGCCACTGTCCATAACCATTGGTTCGTTGTCGCTGGTGTGGTCAAGGTAGAGAGCTGTCTTGACGTGCTTCTCTTCGCACTTATCGCGGAAGGTGAGCGGCTGCTTGCTGAAGAGGGTCTTGAAGACGTAGGGGTGCTTGAACTGTGCACCAATCGCCTCCCAAGTGCCGATCTTCTTCGTCTTCGCTGCCCAACCATACTTGGCGATGTATACGGCCTTGTTCACCAAGCAGAACTTGGAGTACGTAGCCTCGTGTTCGAAGTTGTAGCCGTACTGAGCGCCGAACTCCTGAACCTGCCGGATGATCTCGTCTGTCGCATGTGGGATCTTGATCGAGTCCGTCTTGATGTGGACAACTTGGAAGCCCTTGCTCTGGACGAATTCCTTGAGTTCGATCATGAACAAAGCGCCACGCTTGGCGACAATGTTGTCGATATTCCGAGGGTCCTTGAACACGTTGGCGAACTTAGCCGATGTGAGACCATACACGATGTTGATCACGATCTTCAGAGCGTAGGACAACGCCTCAGCATCATCCGGGTTCTTCAGATATGGGGCCAGCTTGCCATCCAGCATGGACGCTGCTTTGTCGTAGTCCTCGTTCTTGATGGCGATACGAGCTTCCACCAATTCCCAGAACTTTGGAGTGTACGGCCCGAACAGGTTGAGGTTCTTGATGCTCGTCGGGTGCATAGAGGTAACGTCCAACACTGCAACGTTCTCATAGATGCCGGGCTCCGTATAGACGTACCCACCCTCACTCGGGTCGAGCCCCTTGTAAGTGCTACTTCCCGTGAATTTGTCGTACTTGTATCCCGGGAAATCCCTAGCCAGCTCGGTGTAGACGAACTTGTCCTGAGGCCTCTTGTCCCCACCAAAGATGATCTTGGCGGTGTGACGTGCGGTCGTGTCATTGACGGTAAGACCGCTCAGCTCAGCAAGAATCTGCCGTGCAACGAAGTCCTGTTCAACGGCTTCATCCACCTGCTCAGTGGTAATGACATCGTTTACACAGTACTCCTCAACCTCATCCCAGCGGTCTTCAGGAACCGGCTCGTCCCAAGGGATACCAAGTTCCTTGTGATTCAGCCCTAGTTCGATCTGCTTCTTCTTCAGAGACATCTTGCTCGACATATAGTCATAGATATCCCCGTAGGAGATGTTGTACGCCTCGCCGAACTTTGCGTCCTTCTCGCCACTGATCAACCGCTGACTCAGCCGGTAGAGGGATGCGTTATCGAAGCCCATGTAGGCACCCCAAAGAATGTGGTTGTCATAGTTCCGGTTGTAGAACCCGACAAGCTTCATCTTCATCAGCTGTTCGATCTGCTGACGGTTGGGGTTGACCATGCGGACAACAACGTCGCTGCCCTTGAACTTCCAGCAAACGATGAAGAGGTTCGGGAAGACTTCCACGTCGAAGTAGACGATTCGGTCATCCACGGGCGGGTCCCATGTTGCCGTCTGGTAGTTGGGTGGTGGGTCTTCCTGTACTTCAGGACGGTCCTTGGAGTAGAACCGCATATCCTTGACTGTACGAATGCAAGCCGTGGACTGGTTACTACTCTTCATAGCAAACGTCAGGACCGGCGACTTCAGATCCCGGACGTCATAGGACAGACCGGAAGCGTAGGCGTCATCGAGAATGCGCTTGATGAAATCGACACTCGGTTTGGTTGAGTTGTGGATCTCCTTCTTCAGGTTGCGACTGATCAAATCCCGAATCGTACGCTCGGTCTTGACCACATCAGAGTTGATCACTTTCTTCTCCTTTAGCGGAAGCCCCGACGAAATCGTGGCGACCGGGATATTGTTACACTTAAGCAACCGTCGACGAAGGGAGCTGTCGCCAGTGAATACTTTGACTTCAATTCCTTCGTCGTAAACTCGAGACAGTTCGGAAACATCGCCTTCGTACTCATAATGGAGATGTACCCCCGCGCCACTTTTCGAATACTCAGCATAAGTACTGGGCCATGCACTAGCAGCTTCGAGATTTCGCTCAGCTGATTTTTGTCCATCGGCACCTTTCAGATCGAAGTCGATGACGATATGATTCGCCGGAGGCTTTACGTAGTGGAGTTTGGTCGTATCGATGCTTGAAAGATCGGTTGTGACCTCAGACCACTTCTTCAGCGGAGTTTCATTAGCCGTCGTGTACTGAGCGGGTTGCTCGGAGTACAGGATATCCAGAATGGAGTCGGTCTCATCCATGATTAGCTTGAACGATTTCTCATCCTTCTTTGTCGGGGCCTTGTAGCGATCCGCAGTGAACCCCGAATACCAAGACCGAACTCGTACATCGTTAACCGTGGCTCGATCATCGAAGTTCTTGAAGTAGTTTGACAGCTCCTCCCTCAGCTTCATCCGGTTCATTTCATAGGTGAAACCAGACTCATGCATCCACGTCTTGTACATATCGTAAGCATTCTGGAGGGTTACTCCGTCCTGCTCTTTGAATATCTCGTAGTGGGCCTCGATGAAGTTGAAGAATACATCTGTTTCAAGCATCATCTGGATCGGCTTGTAGCCTGAGTAGTAATCGCGGCCCATGCTTCGGTAGATCTCAAGGCAGTGGTGCGCAATGGCCCCAAGCTCGAAATCGATTTGCGAGACCAGCGCCTGATATCTACGGGGCGAGAGTCGTGCACCGGAAGGATGGACATCGATCATTCGTCGAATAAGGCCCGACTTAGCATCCGTGATCTTGACAGGTTTGTTACTTGCCACGATCAGAAATGAACGGATCTTCATCGAATGCTGAGGTTTGTACTTTTCGTTGATGGTCATTACGTCATGGCCGACCACCGCATTCAAACGAGTGTTGTCTGTGAGTTTAGACATGTCGCCATCCGGATCGATGGCAACTAGAGGGTTGTTTCGGAATGCCTCAGTCGCAAAGGCCCCAGCCCCCGTTAGCGACTGCGCTTCGAACGTAGCGATATAACCCTCAAACAGCTTGGATATGATGTCGATGATCGTACCCTTACCAGCGCCGGGGGGCCCATAGAAGACCAAGAACTTCTGGATCTTCTTAGAGTCCCCCGACACGATGGCACCAATTGCCCAAAGGATCTTCGCAGCTTCTTCAGGCTCGTACAGCGTCTCCAAGATTTCTATGAAGGCGCTGATATCTCCGGGAGCCAAAGGATATGGGAGGCGACGACTTACGTAATCGCCCTTCTTTACCTCTGTGTTGCTGAAGGTGAGGTTCTCGTCGAGTTCACGCGATGAGTCCGACAGGTGTCCGATGAAGTTCCGAAATTGCAACCAGCTGCTGCTACTGAAATCGCTGAGGTACTTGACCTGCACATTTCCAGAGTGTCGCTTCTGTACTTCCGCTTTGTGCCTGTCAAGCATATCGTCGACAAGGCGTACAACGTCATATTCATCGGTAGACCAAAGCCCCGGCTCCTGATCCCAGATCGCATGGAACGCTTTACCACGAACCATAAGGTCCTTTGACCGCATAACTTTAAAGTCAGGGGCGATCTCAATAACTCCATTCTTCGTGGTGCGTTCGATGATTCGACAGAAATCCAAATCCATTTATTCCCTCCTCTCCCGGAGTCTAGTTAAGGACCATGTTCGAGGTAATTACCCTCGAGCAGGTATCCTTGTAGCTGATACCAAATATTGACTTTTGTTTGATCTCGATCTGCATGTTGACGAGGGAATAACCCTCCAACTCCGTCCTTCTCATATTCTCGGTCGAGCCATCTGCGTACAACAGCATCAACCTCCTGCATGATCGCTTCGGAGTAGATACGGTCGTTGTAGCAGTTGAGTCCCAGATTCTCAAGGAACTTCCAGAACCAATCGCCGGGCTCCCCCCATGATTCGAAGGAAGCCCGGCAAGCAAGTGATGTCAACATCTCGAGTACAGAGCAATCGAGTTGCAACCAGCCGATTTCGATGTCCTGAATTTCGCATTCACGGATGAAGTCCTGTCGGAGCTCCCTACCGCGTTCTGCTCGATTCCCATCGTCCTCGATAACCCACGTGAACGGCATTCCGTAGAGCTGCTTAGCAAGCTCCCAGAAAGTACTGTTTGGATTTGGGTTACTAGTCGCGCCGACGAAGCTCTTGTAGAGCCACTCGAGATATAGCTCGTCGAGGGGCTTGTCGTCGCTTGTCATGGATCACCGTCTCTTGATCGTCCGAGGCCTAGGCGGAACCTCATCGTCGAGTCCGAGGACCTCTTTGTTGTACTTGCCGTCGTTGAGTGTGATCTCGAAGTCGGTCATCACTCGATCGTTACGGATGTAGAGCAGACGCTCATCGCCCGAGCCCATACCGAAGCAGTCCCGAAGGTTCTGATTGCCTGCGGTACCGTTCTTGTCAGGGATGTAGGTGCCATCTTCCTCAGCAAGAGTGTCGTCTCCTGCGTAGTAAGTCAGACTGTCCTTCTCATATTCCTGACGTTCGAGGCGGAACTCGCCCTCCGTAATCACGTACGGAAAGTCGGGGCTACGATCCCAAGACGTAACGTCATCGGGGTCTCCCTCATGTATATTTCTCACGTATTCCACCTCCTCTTCAAGGTCTGGTTCGGTTTCGAACTCGAGTTCTTCGACATCGAGATCGTTGGGGTTGACGTCGGGTCCGACGTAGTTCGGGTCAAGCTTGACTGTGCGCTCGACCCCATCCTGAGTTGCGTATCCAAGGTTGATTACCCGTTCCTCAAACGCAATGCTTTGCGCAGGAGTTTGGTAGCGATCCTCTTCCGCAACGTCTGCTTCCTCTTCGGAGTCAGAATCCTCGCCCACAAAGGGAGCGCTTGATTCTTCGTCCCGAACGCGACGGAACATAGCTTGGACAGCCTCGAGATCTTTCGCCGCGAGCTTCTTGATGTGATGATCGGCAATGAGGTAGCCAACACCTCCGCCAACACAGACGCCAGCCGTGAATGCCAAGACGATTCTTGTTTGCGCATTGATCATTTCCTTTTCTCGTCCCCTACTTGTTGTTGCGGGGTGTTGGACGACGGCTGCTGTTGAGTTTTCGCTGCAGAGCCCGGAGCCCCTCATGCTCACGGAAAGCAGGGTTCCGAACGGGAGCACTGGGCTTCTTCTTCGTGTTCTCGTTCTGAACCTTAACATCGGACGGCTTCGTCATATTCTGAGACTCTTTCTAGTGGTTCTTGAAAAATGGGAAGGTTGGCGCCAAAGATATCCCTGACGCCAACCGGGAAGTGCGGGTCGGACTAGATGAGGTGCTGCATGTACCCATCGACGTTGAAGTCGAGCAGTACAGAGCCCTCGAACGGGTCCTCGAAGTTTGCCCGTCCCTCAGCCTCGATCAGAGCCAGACCGAAGTCGATCTCCCCATCCATGGTCTTGGCGTCGAAGTTGCGGTGGCTTTCGGAGAGCCAGCCGACGACCTGTCCTTCAGGAGTTTCAGGGAAGCCGAGCGCCTTGTAGACATCGTTCAGGAAGACGTAGCCGCGGGCATTCAGTCGATCGTTGAGCCAGTTCTGCTGATTGGTCAGCGTCAGCTGGTTCATTCCCGGGACGCGGGACCACAGATCGGTGTTGCCCTCGTCGAAGATCCGAGCGTAGTCCTTGTCGTTGATGACCACGTCGGAGACCGTCTTTGTGCCTGTCTGGTTGCCTTCAGCGTCGAACTCAGGAACTTCACGCTCGACAATGCCGAATCGGTACTCCTTGTCCTTGTCCTCGCCGAGATCGTTGACGACGCGCTCACGGTACTGCTGGAAGCCGGAAGCCAGAGTCTGGTACGCAGCAATCGAAGCCACGTTGCGCTGGTTCAGGACTCCGTAGGAGCCGAGGAGGCAGCCGATGCCAACGGTACCGACCGACAGGGGGATGGCATAGAGCTTGGCTACCTGAAGGCCGCGGTTGATGTAGACCCGAGAAAGAGCCTTGGTGTAGGCGGTCTCGGAGTCGAACTCGTCCCGCTTGTGGGCTTCCTTGACTTCCTCGGCGTCCACCTCAGCAGCAGCGACGACGTCTTCGAGTTTGAGCGTTGCACGGCAGGCAAGAACACCAGCGGTTACAACACCGGCGATGCCGATGCCCATCAGGATCTGGGGGCTGAAGCGTTTGGTCAGGCCGACGGCCGAGTGGAAGGTCTTCACGGTTGCGTTTGCTGCTTTCTGTGCGGGTACTGCTGTTGCGGCGACAGTCTCAGCGACGTCGGTTACGGTGTTTGCTACTTCGTTTGTCATTTTTGGTTTCTCCTAAGAATCAGTCTTCGACCATACGGTCAAGGGCTCGAGCAAGAACGGGCATATTCTTGCGTACTTCGTCCTGCATCTTGCTGTGCCAGCGTGGGAAATCTCCGGCTTCAGACCACGCCAGTGCGACGGCATATCCGGGTGGAAAGTCGTCGTATTGTTCGAGACCCTGCTGGGTGTACGGTGTGGCTTCGGCCTCAATGGCCCTTTGTTTCCTACGCCGAAGGACCATGTCACCCACCAGCCATACGAACAAGAGGCCAAGGCCCATGCAGATATAGGCCATGATTTTCAGTTCTTCGCTCACAGTGCACCTTTGTTTTTGAGACGCATGTAGACAACGTGTATCTGCTTGTCTGACATACCTGCTATTTTCTTTGAGCCCGGGTACTTCTCCAACAGTTTGGCTCGTTTTTGTTCTGTTGACATTGACTCCCCAGCCGTGTCGTTAGGTTATTCGATGAGGTCCCAAGTGATCGTGATCGTGCCCTTGTCGCTGTCGTCGTCGGTTTCGAGCAGGATAGAGAACTTGTAGTTGGGGTACCTCTGAACGATCCGAGCGTATTCGGCAGAGATCGATTTAAGAAGCTGTTCACTACGCTTCTTATATTTGCGGCTCTTGGCAACGATCCGACCGCCCTCTTTGAGCGATCCGTCGTCCCCGTAGATGTGCCGGTCTTCGATCAGTTTCATCGTTTGATTCCTACCGGCTCAGGGATGTCGAGAATCCAACCACCACGGACACGCTTGGGTTCTGCTCCGGCGAAGGCCTTTGCGTCCCAACCGAAGTTGCGATCGGTGAAGCCATTGCCGGACTCGCCAAGTGCTTCGAACAGGTCGGCTACAGTGACGAGGCCGAACTCTTCAATGGCGATCTCCAACTCGGTTATGATCTCATCGGCCCGCGTGGGGTCTTCGATCAGGAAGTCCGAGAAGTCGAATCGACGCTTGGCATTGCTGCTCAGTGTTGCAGGTGCACTCTCTCGAGCAGCACCTCGACTTGCAGCTCCGTAGGCACGAATCCGGCTTCCGCCAAGAACCGAGCCCGTGGAACGGCGAGCCTCTTCGCCGTAGATCATCCGACGACCACCCTCTTCGAGAAGGTTCATCATGATGTCTTTTGCTCCCGGAAGAAGAACCGTGACGGCGAGAGTCTTACCGACGGTCTTGAGATCCTGTCCACCGAAGCTCTCAGCAATGCGCTTTCCGAGAGGCTTCTTGACCTTGACAACGCCCTCAATTTTCTTGAGCTTCGGCCCTTCAGCGGGAGCATCCGTCTGAGTAGCGGCATTGGCAGCAGCTGCTTTGCTATTCCCCTGATATGACGTCTTGGGGGTGACGGGAGGTGTGGGTACTGCAGATGACATGCTTATATCCTTAAGTTTGGGGCGTACGTCGAGGTGTCTCGAGTACTACTTTGCCGGGTCGGTCTTGTCAGCGTCGGACTTGTTGGCGTTGTCGACGGCCTCTTGTACCTTGGCGATGTACTTTTCGGCGGTCATGACGTTGAGGTCGATCTGCTCTTCGGCGTAGGTGACTGCCTTCTGAGCAGCCATTCCGGCGAGGGCCGTTGCGCCTGCGGGGATGGCGAACTTCTGCCATGCGTGGAAGCCCTTGACGGCGATCGGGAACTTCCGGATCATGATCGGAGCAACCTTCGGAACTGAGGACTTGGCGGCGTAACCGACGATGGTGCTGACGCCAGAGGACACGAGGAAGTTGCTTGCGAGCTTGACACCGGAAACAAGGATGGGGTTGATCATGACACTACCTTTCAAGAGTGTTTGTGTATAACAAAGGTGGGGGCAACGGGATTGTCACCCCCACCGGGTTTTGCTAGCCCTGTGCGGGCTGGGCCTGCTGTGCTGCAAGTGCTTCGAGCTGTTCCCGCGTCATGTTGCTGAACGGGTTCGACGACGGCGCCTGAACGATGACCTCGGGCTGAGGAGCGAAGACGGGTTCTGCTGTCTGTTCGATGACGACGGGGAGGTCGGGAACCTGCTTGACGGAGGAAGGCTCGGACTTCTGATTGAAGCCGCCCTTTGCAGCGAGAGCCTCTTCCGCAGCTTCACGAGCCGACTTGGCCTTGTTGACCTCGGCGTTGACCTGTTCACGTACCTTCGCCGGGACGACGCCGTTGATGAACTCGGCACACAGTTCGGAGTTGGTGCACAGTTCCACGATGAGCTCGGAGTAGGCGTCGGTGGACTTGAACTGAGCGAGGTCCTTGGGGTCCTTGATGAAGTTCTTCTGGTCGGTGGTCCGGATGCCGTAGGACGTGTCGATCAGTTCGTCGATGACCTCGATGAGTGCCTTGCCCTGAAGGTTACGGCCGATCTTCTCGAGCTTGTCCGTGAAGCTCTCGGTGCGCTGGTCGATGGCGGCCATCTGCATCTTGACGAGCTCGCCCTTGGAAATGCTGAAGTAGAACTGTCCGCTCTCCTTCTGGCCCAGCAGGTTTTCCCATTCGATTGTCTTGACGATCATGAATTTTCTCCTTCGATAATTGCTTTGATTTGGGTGCCACACTCAACGAATTCGTCTGTGGCGGGGTCGAGGGCTATGCCCACGCAGTTATTGTCTTTGCCGTCTCGGCATTCAGGACAAAGCGGCAAATTCTTCATCCGTGACACAGACGTTCTCGGCTTTGATGTACCGGTCGACGTACGACTGGTTCTTCGCCCCATCGTAGGTCACCTCCCAGTAATGACCGTTGAGAAGGTCGGTGCTGACAAGCGCCTTCCAGTTCTGGAGGGTCTTCATGAAGGCGACGACGTAGAAATGACCCGAAACTGCCGGGTAACGAAGATCCGGGTAGGTCTTGTTGAAGTTCTGGGTCACCAGAGCCTTTGCCTTCAGCAGATATTCGTCACTGTTGACCGGGACTTCGGCTGTGTTGATGAGTTCGGTTTGCACAATTCTCCTTGAAAATAAAAGTAGGAGTACCTGTATATTACAGATACTCCTACCGGGTTGACACCGAGGTCTTAGGGGATGGTGATCTCGATCGTTTCTTCCTCCACGACCTCGCCTTCGACGATGACTTCTTCATCGTTCCGGGTCAGGAGCGCACCGCCGACAAGGCCGAGGGTGATGCCGCCGACGATCAGAACTTGGCGAAGGATGGCCTTCTTGTTCTCATTGGCGAGGGTGGTGATTTTCTTGATCTTCTTGATCATGACGTTATCCTTTCAAGATAATTGGGTGGTCATTATAGGACGTGTTATTACCGCGAGATGTAGATCTCTTGATCGACGTGGTTCTCGATCTCAGCAGCGGCAGCTACTCGTTCCACCGGAGAGGTGAGTCTCTGACGCATTTCTTCGAGATCCGCGTCAGTCTTTGTCAGGGGGCCGACGAAGCGATCGTCAAACTGCGGTTGCTCTTCCATGAACGTCAGAAGAGTGAAGGAGTGGAATACCACACATGCCATATGAGGCATCCCAGTTTCCTCGTCAATATCTTCCCCACCCCAGAACGCATTAAGGTGACGACAGAGAGCAGAGTAAGACTTCGACCAGTCGTAGCCTCTTCGCCAGTTATGTTCGGCGTACTTTTCAGCACCCCGACCATAAAGCCTTGCAACCGTAGCCAGAGCACCAACAGGAATAAGGTCATAGCGCTCCGGCTTCATCCCCTTCTCTCCCCCAGTGGAAGAAGTGGTTCGTACTTCAGTCGGAGAAAATGCGTGATCGGCAGATTTGTGCGCCAAATCCGTCAATCCACAATGCCGACAGTTGTTTAAGACCAAGAATTATCCAACTTTCCAGTAGTCCCGAACGGGGCTCTTACGGTAGTCGATGACGCCACAGGGGCGACCATCGTCAGTGAGTGTTGCGGAGTAGCGGACCTCGAGCTTGTTTGTCTGAGTCCAACCAAGGTCGTCGCCGACTTTACTTCCCTTGATCCCGATCGCATTGTAGAAATCGTTCAGGGAAGCACTGTCATTGGCGAAGATCTGTTCGTTGACGTCATTCACAGCGCGACGAATCGATTCCATATCGGACTCGAAATATCGCTCACTGAAATTGTCGAGGAACAAAGACCTGCCGTTGCCAGTGATGAGGATCTGGTTGTCGCCGAGAGGATTACGGTTAACAACCTCCTGCATGACCTCGTCGTGGACCTTTGTCTCCTTCGTTTCACCGATGTGTTCTACCACTTTTTCACGGTAGTTCTTGAAGGCGAGTTCGGAAAGACCCACGGCACCGGCCAGAGCGGATGTGCGCTTGGCATTGATGGTGTTGGACATGATGATGCAGGAAATGGTAAGAGCACCAGTACCCACGGCGGGGAGGTAGTGCTTGTACGTCAGAAGGAACTTGTCGGCGAGGTCGAGATCGTCGGACCTTTCCGATTGTTCATTGAGGATGTCAATGTGTGCTTTGGGGGCGGCACGAGCTACAAGATATGCAGTCGTCACCACACCCGCAACTGCCGCGACAGTCAAGATCGTCGGGGAGTTGTCCGCGACAAGCTTTTGTGCTGCCCCAGCGTAGCGAGCTAGTCGATTCATCAGATGAGTACCCTTTCAAGAGTCAAAAAAAAAGTGAGAAGCTGTAGATTGCTCTACGACTATCGCACTAACGTTATGTGTTGGTGAAATAGTCTTCTTCTCATTATAGGCCGTGTAAATCCTGCGACCTAAAATGCAAAAAAATAAGAGCGATTGTATTGCTACAATCTCTTCGACTTTATTGCTAAAGTGTACTCTCTCATTATAGGGCATGTAATTTCTGCGAGGCTGGCCAGATAAGTGGGCAGAGGCAAAAAAGAGTGAGAAGTCGCTTTATACTCCTTACGGAATAGTGCTGACACTTCTCGGTGAAAGGCGAGGGGGCCGTTATTAATTGGGCTCCAGTAGCCGCTATTAACGGTTACTCCTTTCATTATAGCCTATGTATTTTTTGCGAAAAACTAGAAGACCTTGTGGGGTCTCCTAGCTAGGGGTCAGTCGTCCTTTTCGGATCGATCTTCAATTGCCGTCATGGCTGCGAACTTCGCTGTGTCAATGGCAGCAGAGGCGGCGAGGACGACGAGGACTGCTCCGGCAACGTGCTTGACGACAATCTTGCTGATGGCAAGGATGTCTTCTTTGGTTACCGAAGGAGTTGCGTCGACCAGACCGTCTTCCGTTGCGTCCTTCTTCAGGCGGATTTCGAGTTTGTGGTTCTTGAACATGGTGTTCCTTTCTTAGGGGGTTAACTTCTTCATTATACCCCTTGTTAATCCTGCGAAAAAATAGAAGGCCGTGTTAAGGCCTCCTATTTTGATTAATCCTTTTTGAGGTTAAACTTTGAAAGTGCTTTGTCTATCTGATCGTTCACTTCAGCGGAATGCTCGAAGAGTGACTTGACGGTGACTTTGAGCTCCATCAACGTGTTCAACGTCAGCTCCGTCAACTCGACCACTTCCTGCTTGTTTGGGAGTTCCAAATCTGCGGGAAGTGCTTCGATGGTGGCGAGGCTTTCGATGTAAACGTCAATGAGCTTGTCAGCGTTCGAAGTCATCTCGTGAATTTTCGACGCGAAGATGCTTTCAGGGGTTTCAAAGATTTTCATTTTGTTTCCTTTCATAGGGGGTTTCATTATACCCTATGTAAAACCCGCGAAAAACTAGAAGACCTTGTAGGGTCTCCTAGCTGAGGCTAGAAATTGTTGGTGATCTTGATGAAATCAAATTCTTCATTGAATTTCCGCACAACATCTCGGCGCTCTTCACGATCTAGTTTGGGGACGGTGTCCTTCACAGTGGCGTAGTAGAGTTTGTTCCAGCGCTTGAGTCTTTCGACTCGCGCTTTCAATTCGTCTATTTCTTTCTGTTTGGTGGCGTCTCGGCCAATCACGTAAAGAACGGCGATGGTTGCGGCGATTGCAATACTAAGATTCTTCATTGTATTACCTTTCATAGGGGTTCTCACTATACCCCATGTAAAATCAACGAAAAACTAGAAGACCTTGTGGGGTCTCCTAGCTGGAGGTTAAGCTTCTTTCTTACGGTTCTTAACGAACTGGGAGGTCTTGTAGTAGATGTACCCGGCGGTCAGTAGGCCGAGGTATACCGCTGTAGACTGCGCAGTTCCAACTGCGACAGTCCTCACGATTTCCTTAGCAAACTGCTTGCGGGTCATCAGGGAATATACATTCTCTTCGAGTTCCATTATTTCTCCTTGATAGGGGGTTAACTTCTTCATTATACCCCGTGTAAATCCTGCGAAAAAATAAGAGGCCTTGTGGGCCCCTTATCGGGTTATTTGTTCAGTTTTTTAGTCTTCAGGTTTTGGTGGAATTCCCACGCAAATGTCCCGACTTTTTCGCCGACGACTTTGCCGATCCTGAAGGATACAACTGCGATAGCGGCGAAGCCAACAAAGGCGAGGCCAGCCATCGTGTTTGCGTCCGTTCCGGATACAACAACGTCACCGTCTACAAATCGAAGTGCCATTTTAATGGTTCCTTTCTTGAGGGGTATTACTGTCACTATAACCCATGTAAAACTCACGAAAAAATAAGAGGCCTTGTGGGCCCCTTATCGGGTTAGAGTTGCTCTATTTTGGTATGTATCTTGTGCCAAAACATGATCGGCAGCTTGACGGTTACTGACAGTTTGTAGGTACCGGGGCGATCGATGAATCCGTTCTTAAGCTTACGTAGAGCAAAGTAGTGAAGGTGGGTGGTGACTAGGAAGTCGATTGGGCCTTCAAACTTGTATTTCTTGTAAGTTTCTTCGAGGATTTCTTTCGTGGGTACGTCTGACAGAACCAGCTCTTTGCTGTAGGTCTTGTATTTGCCATAAAACATGGTATTACCTTTCGTAGGGGGTTCTCACTATAAGGCATGTATAAACGGCGAAAAGCAAAAACTAGAAGACCTTGTAGGGTCTCCTAGCTTGAGGTGCTAGTAGCGGCGGGAGTTTGCCAGATTGCGTGCTTCTCGGATGAATATCCAGAGCAACCAGAATCCACCGGTAAAGATGGTCAAGATTGCGTCGAGGACAAAGTTTCCGAATCCGTACTTTTTCATGGTATTTTCTTCTTTCGTTATAGGGGTTCTCATTATAGGACGTGTAATTCTTGCGAATAGGCAAAAACTAGAAGACTTTGTAGGTCTTCTAGCTTGAGGGGTCTAGTCGGTTAGTTCACGGTTGATCTTCTTTTCGATCGCGCCGGTGAGGAACGCGGAAGCGAAGTGGACTGCTACGCTGACTGCGACGCCAAGAAGGAATTTCTTGACGAAGCGGACAGAGAGCTTGTTGCTTGCTTCTACGATTTCCGTGTCGGTTGCGGTTTCGAGGGTATCGATCAGGGACATGATGGTTCCTTTCATAGGGGGTTCTCATTATAGGACGTGTAAATCGTGCGAAAAAATAAGAGGCCTTGTGGGCCCCTTATCGGGTCATTCTCCTTCGGCTACTTTGGCAAATCCATATGTGAGATTGCCTGAGATAGAGCAGAGGATCGACCACTCAAAATTGTCATCGTAGAACTTTCGGACCACTTCTTCAGTGGTCTTCGAGCCTTTGTTTTCAAGTCTTGAAGTGAGTCGTTCCTGCTGTTCCATCTGCAGTTCAATTGCTCGCATGAGTTCATTGTTCAACATAATAGTTCCTTTCAGAGGGGTTCTCACTATAGGGTATGTAGAATCAGCGAAAAAAAGAGAATCCGTGTTGGATTCTCCCTTTTGATTACTTCTTCCAGAATTGGATTCGTTCCAAGAATGGTTTCTTGTCGAGCTGCTTGAGTCCGGCCTCAATGGCGGGCAGGTAGTGTTGCGCGTAGCGAATGAGCGAATCGGTTTGCCATTCAGCGGGGTGGTTGAGGAATTCTCCAATAGTATTGGATTTGTCTTCTTCAAGCCACTCGTTGAGGCGTTCGATTTGAACTTTGCGAGCGTATTCTACGTGCCACTTGAGGTCGCGGTGTGCGGCTTTGGGGTCCATTTTGATGTTCCTTTCGTGGGGGGTTAGTTCTCACTATAGGACGTGTAAATTGTGCGAAAAAATAGGAGGCCTTGTAGGGTCTCCTATTGAGGGGTTACCTCTTGTTGGGGTCTTTCTTTGGACGATCGTCAATCAATGCCAATATCAATGCGTACGCCAGCATTACGATTGCTGAGACAGACATTGCTATTGACAGTTCTTGTGGAAAGTTCATTTGCTTACCTTTCGTAGGGGGTTCTCATTATAAGACGTGTTATCCCTGCGAAAGTTGTGACTGGAGTGAAAGAAAAACTAGAAGACCTTGTGGGGTCTCCTAGCTGGAGGGTTAAGCTTCGTCTCGGGAGATCTTGCGAACGACAGCCTTGCGGCGGTCCATTTCTTCGCGGACGTCCTCCGCCGTGTCCTGAACGGACTGGATCGCTGCTTTGGGCAGGGATGCAATCGCGTGGGGCACGAGGGCGACAGATGCGAGGAAACGAACTCCGCGGGGGGCTTTTTCGTTTGACATGATAGTTCCTTTCATAGGGGTTAACTTCTTCATTATAAAGCGTGTAAATCCTGCGACAGGCAAAAAAGAGAATCCTTGTGGGATTCACTTTTAGGGGGTCATACGTACTTAAGGTTCTTTTTGTTTCGGTTCAGTTCAGTGACCATACAAAGAGCAACGAATTTGGTTTCCCACTCGAGGTGGAGGAGTTCGTTGTCTTTACGGTTCTGGGTCTTCTTAAACATTTTAAGGGTCCTTTCAGGGGGGTATTCTTCTCATAATAATCCTTGTAATTTCTGCGACGAAAAAAAGAGAATCCTTGTGGGATTCACTTTTAGAGGTTACTTCTTTGTGTAATGGTTCCAAACGGCTTTGATGTTCAGATAGTCGATCTCTTTATTCCACCACTCCGGGTCCTTGTCGATGGTCGCTTCCAGCCACTTCTCACCGAATGCTGCAATAAGTACAGTAGCGATGACAATAGCTGAGAATGCGATCAGGCCAAGGTTGGCGGTGATGGACATGATGATCATATCGATGATAAACATTGGGGGTTCCTTTTCATAGAGGGGTTCTTCTCATAATACCCCTTGTAGAACCTGCGATGTTTCCTCAAAATTCTCCCCCGGGGTTTTTCATAAAACGAAAATAAAGGAGGGTTTGTAGGATTCGCTTCTGAAAAAAAACAGAAGGCCGTGTACAGAGGGTTTTAATCTCTGCACACGGCTTCCATTTTGAATTACTTGGTTGGGGGTCCGTGTTAACGGAACTTACCAACGAAGCCGATAGCTTTTGAGGTGATGACGGCCATGCGTTCGTGACCGATGATCAGACCGATTCCGGCGAGGTTTCCGCCGACTGCAATCAGTCCGTTCAGACTAACCTTCTCACGCGGCCCAGCATTGTGGGCGGCATTGATCTTGTTAATCCGTTCGAGCTGATCGACAATCCGCTTGAACTCATCCGAAGAGGGGTCGTGTTTCAACAGTTCTGCGTTGCAGGCGTCGATTACCAGTTTCATACCGGTAGCGTTGGTGTCGTTCTTTTTGAACATGAGGGTCTCCTTTCAAGAGTCTTTCATTATAAGGTATGTATTTTACGCGAACGCTACTCAGGCGCCTGCGTCATACCCTTTGATCACGATACGGTCCTTGTTGAAGAGGTTCTCCGTTGCGTTTTCGTTCAGTGCAACACGAAGAACGGGCTCGCCATTAATGACGTCCTCGACGACTTTACCGTCGTAGCCACCCTCGGGGATTTCCTTCGGCGGCTCGTAACCCTGTCGGGCAAACTTCAGAACCACACCGCCAAAGACGGTGACGGCCGTAGCCGTACCCGCGACCTCTGCGATATAGCCCCAACCCCACAGCAGCGCTACGGCTGCATAGAGGGCGCCAAGGCCGGGGATGACGAGCTCTACGAATCGACGAAGAACGTCGTACTGCTCGTCGGACAACTGGACTTTGCCAGAATTGGTTGCGGCTTCATACTTACCGTTAGCCATGTTACTCCTTTTTGTCTAGATCGTTTTCGACAGGGACTGCGCCCAGACGAATGATTTGGTTCTCAAGAAGGGCTACGTGACGCTCCGCCTTACGACGAAGTTTGATCTCGACTTCGGTTTCTGCTTCCGCAGATTCACGACGCTCGATTTCACTCATAGCCTGCTGAAGATAGCTAGTGTTCCTAGCACGTTCTCTGCTGGCACGTCCAGTCCACCAGCTAATAACGCCCTTGCCGAATGTGGCTAGAAAGCCACTCGCCCCAATAGCACCTAAGAGGGCGATGATAAATTGCTGAGTACTATCCAAGGCCTACCCCCTTTTTTTAGGCAAGAGAGGGGCAAGCTGGGCACCCTTGATTTCCAACCATCTCTGTACGAATGTGAGTATGAGGATGAGACAGACGACTACCCCCATTGGCGATGTATTCAGTTTTAGAATCATCGACAGATAAATAATCAGACCGAAGAACAGCAGTACGATACCCGATCGCTCCAACCACCAGATACCCGGCAGTACAGCGATCCCACTACAAAGTGCTCCGATCATGAGCATGAGACCAAAGCCGACGGCAAATGCATGTCCGCCAGCAGCGTCCTCAAGAGATCGTGGCACATTGTCCAAGAGCATAATGCCGACTACAAATAAGCCAACATAGATCCAGAACTGAATGATACGCACTACTCGTGGTTCCGCTATTTTTAAGTACGTTGAGCGTACCCCAGCTATTACCCATTGACTCATATAGATTTTCTCCAAATCCCGTTGACTTTGGAGTATGGTTGAGCTAGCTTCCAAGCTCCATTGTGCTTGACATAGGGAATGGCTTCTCGCCACTGCCCTTCGTGCTTTACCCTTGCCCCCGCTAGAGTCCTTGCTGTGCTTCTCGCGGACCATGGCCCCCAACCAATATCGTTACGACCACGAGACCAGAAGTGGTACGTTCGACCGGGTGCGAGACCGGGCCCAAGAAGTGTTGATCCGTTTGACCCGTAGGCGTTTTGAGGGCCGTTGATCGTAGCGTCTTGCCACAATGCCTGCCACTCACGGATCGGAGAACCGCCATCGCCATTTCCTGAGAAGTGGTAGCGAATCTGATTCTGAGTTATGTCGCTAAATCCAACTGGTGTAGGTGCCTGAGGCACGGTAGCCGTCTGAATATGCGGCAGCGAACGCCACCCAGTGCTGACCGAAGCCGAACCGAGACCGGCAAGTGTAAGCCCACCAGCAACGTAATATTCGGCATGTCCATCACCACGATGTGGAACATTGAAGTTCCCCTCAGCAATTAGGAATTCGCCGCCGTAGCGACCGTTATTGAAGTTGAACTCCATATTGCTGTTGGTCCAGAGCCTCTGGTTATTACCGTCGGCCCAACCATTACTGCCGGTGTTACCCCATGCCGAGTGACCGTAGGTGTTACCCTTTACCACAATGACACGCCAATATATGTTTGAGCTAAGACCGCTATGCCCAGTGAACGCCGCATCGACGTCGATCTGGTAGTTGCCGTTGCCGCTAAATGTTGCACGTGCCAAACTAGATCACCTTGAAGTGGACATCGCCATCTTCGCCGCCGGTGGGATCGCCTGTACTAATTGTGATTCCACTTGCTGTGCGAAAGCTACTTTTACCCGTAGGAATCATGGCAATCGCCCTAGCAACGTAGTCTCGCGTACGGTTGATCTCTCGAGCACCGTATTTGCGCTTACCTTCTTCACCTGTGCCGGGAACAACACCCATTCCCGCTGCAAGTGCTTCATCGCCAATGGCCATGAGATACCTCCTTTCAGATATTAGTCGTCTTCATCCCAGAATTCTTCTCCGCCACCATCCCAAGTGTCGTTGCCCCAAGAGTCCCATGTTCCGGGCATAATGTAGGATTCGACAGCAAGGGTAGGATATGAGCGGTCGCCCTCGGAGTCAGACACAAATATCTGCTCGGTGACTCGCATTTGGTTGGTTGCCCCGTCGGAGTTACGCATCTCTACGAGGTCTCCAAGCAGGTAATCCCTGCCATATTTGAACTCGCTGTACTGTCCGATCTCACCATCAAATGCAGTGAGCGGACGGTTGGCAGCAAGTGCATCCAGACCCTTGTTACGCAATATAGATTGTAGAGCCGGGCCTGCTTCGTCGTCCACATCGTTAGCGTCGACAAATATGACGCGTCGTTCAAAGCCCGATGTCTCAGCGCTAATGTTGTCCGCGTAGACAATCTCGGAACCGTTCTTCGAGAAGACGTAGGCTACGTTCTTGTAATCCTTGATGGAGTTCACTTCAGTAGTGTTCGTCATGTTGTCGAGTTCGGGACTAAATATAACCGGAGTATGGCTGGTCTGCTGCGTCGTCCGATTGTTACCTGCGTAGATGTCGAAATATAGCTCCGAGTTGTCGTTGTTACGGACAAGACGGAACCCCAGTTCATACTGGTCACACAGGTCTTTCACCGCTTTATACACGGTACTGATTGGGATCTCCATGGAGAAGATGGTTTCGTTTTCGCTAATCGAGTTTGGCGGATATAGCGAACCCGGTTGAATGAAGGGGATGATGTCCCCCGGGCTAAGAATCCCCTCAACACAGATCTTTTGGAATATGTGTCGAGCAATTCCGCCCGGGGTATTCGTGATCAGCCAATCACTACTTTCACCAAACCCGACCATCCCCTCTGTAGCAACCCTCTGTTCGAGAAGGTATTCCAGAGAGGGGCCAGTGACTTTGAGAAGCTTTCGCCCTTCATTGTCGTGAGTGTCTTCAGTGAAGTCCACCTCCATGACCCGATCTGACTCGGTGATTACCAGCTGCTGACCTGTCCGTAGAAGGCGTCGCATAGCTGGAGTAGAGAGTACGAGCAACTCAAAGTCGCCCTTCTCTCGCCACCGCTCAGTCCATATGCAGGATTCGAACTGGTCGATCACTGCAGTTCGACGAAGAAGATCGTCAAGGATGTAAACGTCCATCAGAGCCCTCCGTACCGGGTAACGTATTGGATTAGATAGTTCATGGGTTCGCCGTCAGCAACCACGCTGAGGTAGTTCTTACCGGGGAAAATCTGAACCCAGTTTGAATACGGAGACATGCCGTACATCAAAGAGCTCGTGGTACCATCTCTGGTTAGCGTGATCTCTTTAGCGCCAGTTACGGTGCTGATGTATAGGTGGTCTCCAGCAATCAGAGGCTCTGCGAACTCCAACGTGCTAAGCATGTTCGTGGCAGTTCGAAGATGGATTGTGAATTCAGATACCGGACGGTTGATGTCGATTTCGAACTTGAACCCGGTTTCGACCGTTCCCGTGTACTCGACGACCGTGTTTACGGGAGCTGCATCGGTCTGGAGGTATAATACTTCAGACGAGAGGTCGAGGAAGTCGGGATTGTGGCACTTGATGGAGAGGGTAACCTCCGGCTCTTGTACAAATAGAGGCCAGTCAAAGGACTCTACAATGCCGACAATATCCACTGTGGGATGGTCGTCGGAAAAGAGCCGAAGGTTAACCTCGGATTTTGGCATCAGGTAGTTCATCAGCTTTCGCCTCAGAGCAGTTACCGATCCGTAGATCTGTGAGACATCTACTCCCATTTTGAAGACTAGGTATCGTGCCTCACGTCGACTTGCTTGGTACTGCTCCCCGTCAACCTGCGCAAAGCTCGATGAGACAAGCACAGCGTTGACGGGGTCCAGTCCATCGACTTCCTGAATGAAGAACCCTTCAGCCCCGTCCAAGAACGGGACGGTCAACATGTCGCCTTGTTTGTTGGTGATTGTTACTTTATCCAGCAACTGACTATCCCTTCTTTACAACGGAGATGAGGTTCTTGTTCTGCCTGTAGATCTCAGCACTGTTAAGTGCCTTAGGCGACGTGACGTTCTGAGTGTAGTTGTTCACGACACTCGCTCCGAAAGTTCCCGCTTCCGAAGTTGTGCTTGCAGTTGCGCCTTCTCGCCTTACGCGATCGGCAGCAGCAAGCGATGATGCTTTGTCGTAGCTTCCAGACAGTGACAGAGCAGGTACCGCCAGCATCCCCGCGACAAGACCGGAGTCCTTACGGATAGCTGAGAGGTCCAAGACCGGTCGGATAGTCGGAGCCATGTCCATCTCCATCGAGGCCGCAGCATCAATTCCGGACATCGTTCGTTTAAGCGTTTCCATCGCGGAAAGACCCATCTTTTCGGTGGAGCGGACGCCCAAATGAGCGTACTTATCCACACCATTGGCGAAGCCCTGATCGGCATACATACCAAGCTTCGCAAATTCCCTTGAAGGAGACTTGATCCCCAAGAGGTCCTTGGCTGCTTGAAGTGCACGTCCAGCCATATCCCTCGCTGCCGAAGCAACTCGTTCAATGCCCTTGCCGATACCGCCTACCATACCGTCGATGATTGCTTGCGCAAGGTCGAGACCCGCAGTAGACATGCGATCGGAGTTGTTCCGAACTGCAGAGGCCAAGCTCTCAACGAAGGTGACGATAAGGTTTGCACCAGCCTGAGTGATCTGCGGCAGGTTGCGTGAAAGCCCGTTGAGGAACTCCACGATAACCTTAGATGCCGCGTCGACCATCTTCCCAATGTTGTTTCCGATACCTTCCCAGATACCGGTGATGATCTTCATACCCGCATCTACGAACAGGGGGATGCCCTTGACGACGAGTCCGACAAGCAGCACGATCAGCATCCAGAGCGTACTCTCGATCTGTGGCGCCACCATTTGGATTGCAGTAAGCAACGTTGTCAGCAAGGCTACGAAGGCGTTCAAGAACGTCGGCATAGCACCACCAATAACGTCTGCAAAGGCGACAATTCCCTTGCCGAACTCCATCAATGCGAGCGGTATAAGCGCCAGAAGGGATGCGATGAACGCCACAAGAATAGGTCCTGCGATCATCACTGCCGTAGCAATGGTGACCAAGCCCGCTGCGAACAGCACCGTACCCATACCTACCCCGAGTAGACCCAGACCCAGCATAGCCATAGCCACACCAAGTGAGAATAAGATCGGGACAATCGGCGCCAACACCAGACCGGCAAGGCCGAATATGATGAAGATGCCCGCAAGTGCGGCGAACCCATGGAGCATTTGTTCCCAAGACATCTCACCGAACTGCCTCAACACCGGTGCCAAAATACCCAAGGCAGCGGCAACCACAAGGATTGCAGCAGCGCCCGAGAGAGTACCCGACATTGCGATGAGAGCTACAGATATGAGGATGAGCGAAGCCGCCAGAACCGTAAGACCCTTAGCAATCTCCTCCCAAGTCATTCCAGCGAAATCCGCGAGAGCTGAAGCCAAGAGTTTCAGTGCACCTGCGATTGCGATGAATCCGATTGCGCTAGCCAGCATATTTGGAGGTACTCTAGCCAGAGCTTGGCTCATAGCATTGAGAGCCACGGACATGATGATCAGACCCTTTGCAGTGTCTTCCCAACTTAGAGCTGCGAAGTCGCCCATTGCGCTGGCGATAATCTTCAATGCGAATCCGAGAACCACGATTGCAGCAGCTGTCTTGAGGATATCCGCTCCGCTTACAACGTTTGTGAACCGCTGTAGTAGTGCGAGAACGAGACCCAATGTGACGAGACCCTGAATCAAGCTTCCGAGATCCATAGCTGCGAAGTCGCCCATAGCGCTAGCCATGATCTTCAACGCCACACCTAGGAGAATGAGTCCGGCAGCGTTGGCCATCGCACCCTTGTTCACCTTGGTGAGATTGTTAAATATCGACAAAGCCGTGAGCAACACGCCTACGCCAACGAGACCTTGGATCATTTCACCGAAGCTGAGCTCCGAAATATCTTTCACAGCACTGGCAAGAATCTTGATGGCAATTGCCACCGCGATCAAACCAACACCCGTTGCGATCAGGTTAGCCGGGTTCTTCGACATGATTTCAGCAGCCTTTGCAAGCCCCAACATTAATGCGATAGTTCCCGTAAGCCCCTTGATCAATTCGCCCCAGCTAAGCTCAGAGAGCTGTTTCACTGGAATAACCAGAATTGCCAGAGCTATTGCCAGAAGAATCATCGAAGCTGCAATAAACGGCAGCTTTATAAAACCGGAACCAACTGTGATCTTGTCGAGGGCTTCCATAGCTTTGGTGAGGATCACTACCATAATGCCAATCGTCACGAGAGACTTTGTAAGTGCACCCGAGTCAATCAGCGATAGCGCGATTACAGATATAGCCAAGATTCCAATTGCGATAGCGATCTTCATCAAGGTGTCTGCCTGAAGGTTCTGCTGCATAGCCCCAAGGGTGCCAGTCAGAGCTTCAAGTACGTCATTGATCCCATCGACAGAGGAGGTGAGGCTGCTCAAGAGCCCGTCCTTAACTCCATCTCCCATTCCGAGCATCTTCTTGAACGTGTTCCTGAACAGGAGTACCAAACCCGCAAGCAGGCCGGTGTTGACCATGTCCAGTGTGTCGTCGTAGTTGACGTCGGTGAATACCGCGCTGAGCTTCTCTCCGAGTTCGGTGAACAAGTCGGAAACTGCGGTACGCAGAGGGAGTAGCTTATCCCACATCACAGCCATTGAAGCGACCACTCGATCCCAAGCTGCAGCAAGTCGATCAGCAAAGCGCTTAATCGACTCGACACGTTCGGTGATACGAGTCATTACAGCTTCACCAACGTTCCCAAGACCGGTCATGCTAGCTTTGAATGCATTGACTGCTGCGTCCATACCACCAGTGGCGAATGCTTTAGCTCCCTTTAGAACTGCCTCTGTGAAGGAGACGATGACCTCAATGATGTCGAAGAACACGTCGATACCATCGCTCAGCATGTCCACCATTTCGCCGCCCAAGAAACGAGCGAACTTAGAGGTGTAGTGCATTGCGTTTCCGCTTACGAGATACCCGAAGTCGTAGATCGCCGTGGCGAGTCGAACGACGTAAGGGATTACTCGGCCAAGACCGGCCCCCAATGCTGTGGACAGCTTAGTGAGGTTTGCAAAGAAGTCTTGAACGAATGTGGAGTTCTTTAGCTGGTCTGCCATCTTTCCGAGCATGTCGGTTAGGGGCTGCAAGCTTCCAGAGATAGAATCCCCACCAGTAGCGAAAGCCTTGAAGAAAGCGACTACGACACCGATGGCACCACCAATGATATCGAGTCCCATTTTGATGATTGTGAACAGAAGCTTGAACGTGTTCTTCAGAAGGCTCGTCTGCTCTTGTCCCGGAATCAGCGCTCGTGTGAAATCACGAATAGCTTCGGTGATCTTCAACAAACGTTCGCCAGTCATCGGTGGGAAGACTTCTCGGAATGCTTCATTGATTGGCCTGAGGACGCCCATCAATGCGTTGAACGCATTTGTAACGGCCTCGATCATGACGGTACGACCGCCTAGTTGATTCCAGTCACCGAGAACCTTGTTGCGTTCGTCGGCACTGGCGGAAACCATCCCGCCTAGGACGTTGTTGACGTTGGACCACATCTCTTTGGCCTGCTCGAAGTCGCCAAGTACCAGCTGAGCAGACTTCGCCCAACCAGAACCGCTCGTCTCCTGCAATGTGCCGACCAGCTGCGTGAAAGTTTTAACCTTCTGTGCAGCATCGCCTGCGGTTTTAGCCATTCGCTGGATGTCAGCAATCTGCTGATCGTTGTAGCCCATCTGCTTCAATTGAGCATCGTCGAGGTCACCGGTGAATTTCTTCAACGTGTCGGTCATGATGTCGGTGGTCAACCAACCCTCTTGGAGAGAGAGCCGGAAGCTACCATTTTTCTCGACCATATCGTCGACTGCGATACCTTGAGTACGAGCGGTTTCCATCAAGGAATTACGGAACGACTCGCTCGCCATACCAGCAGTCTCGATGGACATCCAGTCTTGTAGTGCAACCTTACCGGATGACATTGCCCGGCTGAGCTGCTCCATTGCGCTGGATGCCTGTGTTGCATTCGCGCCCGACATTGCAGCTACGTTCGACAAACCCTTAATCGAGGCTGTCGAAGTATCGAGGTCGACACCTGCCGTGGTGAAGGTACCAATCGCTTTGGCCATCTCAGAGAAGTTGTAGATGGTCGTGTCCGAATATGTATTCAGTTCTTCAAGAGCCCTGTTTACATCTGTAATCGTCGATCCCTTGGACTGAGTGTTCGCCAGAATCGTCTGGATCGAGTTCATGTTAGTTTCGTACTCGGCCAGACCATCTTTAGCAGACTGCATTAGTGCGCTACCGATTCGCTGTCCGACATCGACGGCCTTGAACGCTAAAGCACCAAGAGCTGCAACACCGGCAATTGACATAGCACTAATGCTTTGCTGTGCCTGTCCCGCACTTTGCCCGATGGAGGCGAAGTTGACCGCTTTACCAGCAAGATCCAATTCTTGCAGACTCTTGATGGCGTTCTTAGAACCTGCCACCATGGTCTCGAAGTTGACACTCTGAATGGAACTCTTGAGGTTGCCGATGCTTGACTGAACGGAGGCAAAGTTGAGGTTCTGCTTGATCGTGTTGACCGCTTCGACCACGCCCTTAGCGCCTTCTTGGAAGGGTTTGGGGTTGATCTCAAGCTTTACACTCTTACCAGCAGCGTCAAGTTCAGAGAGACTCTTGGTTACGCCGTCGAACTTGAGCTCGCTCTTGAGCTTGTTAGCTCCACCAATCGTGGACTGGACACTCTCCAAGAACTGCTTGTTGTCGAATTTGAGGTTGCCGATATTCTTACCAGCGGCGTCAAGTTCAGAGAGAGCCTTGATACTTCCGCTGAAGTCCATGCTCTTCTTGAGGTCTGCAAGCGAAGCCATTGTCGTTCTAACGTTGGCTTCGAACTTGGAGTTGTCGAATTTTATAGAGACGACGCGCTCTTCAATGCTCGCACTCATGCAGAAGTCACCGCCTTCCAAACATCATCTGCAATCTTGTCAAATATGGGTCGCATTGCGGGGTTGATGTAATCTCGCCCTCGGACGTATCCGCCAGTTCCGGTGCCATGTCCGTACTGAAGGATGATTGCGATTGAGACGCCGTCTGGCGTATGGCTGTTAGACCAGATGATTGAGTGGGAACCCTTGGAACTTTTTACTGTGTAGTCCCATGAATTCCTAGTATCGCCCTCGTCAAGGGGCGTGGCTTTAGCGAGAGCATCTACGCCTGCGCGTCCAGCTTTATGAAGATGAGGGGTGATATTGCTAGCTTTAGTAGCCTTTTTCAGGTAACTCTCCATACCGGAAAAGGAGCCACTAGATTTAACGCTGATCATTTAGTGGCTCCTTTCGCCGTTATTCACTTACTGTGGGAGGTCCGATGTATCGGATGAGGAATTGACCCTTGGGCATGATTGCTCCAACATGGACGAGGTTGTTTGCCGAGTTCACGTAGAACCCGACTTGCTGCCCAGCGGCTAGCACCTGATCCTCGATCTCCGCATGTGCCCGGGTGTATAGACCACTGTTGAGCTGGAATGCGTTACCATCGACGTTGAATATGATGGTCGAGCCACCCGAATCAACGACTCGGAAGTGGTAGTTTGCAAAGCCTGAGCCTGCCGCTTGAACGGTCCAGACTTTAGCTTCGTATCGACCATATTTCTTGATCTGGATTCGCTCACCATTTGAGGAGGTGAACCAAGCATCGCCACCACGACGTCGAACCCAACCCCAACCGCCCATCCATGTCGACGATGTCGCCTGAACTTGAGTCGGAGGTTCGAGCATGAGCATTGGCCCACGACCTGTTGGATACCAACCGGAAGGAGCCTCAGCTACGAGGCCGAGTGCGGTAAGCCCAGCTTTACCTGTGGTGGCGAAATATGACTCTTCCCACCCAAGGTCCGTGTTGTACCAGACGATCTTTCGGTTAGCCAAGGCCACCCGAGTAGCGTCCGTTGCCGGGACCCCAAATATGGTGTCACGCTGAACCGTAGTTCCACGTCCAACGTAGTCTTCAGCAGGTGCTGTAGAAACGCCAGCATTGCCAATGGAAATGATGAAGTTGACAACGTTGTATGGCTGAAGGTTGTTGTGTGCTGCTCCGCCGCCAGTAGCGGCAGTTTGCTGATCGAAAGGTGTGACGGCGTCTGCTGCGGCAAACGCACCATTCAAACCGGTGAAGTTCAAGTCGTCTACGCCGGAATATCCCTTCACAGTGTGAGTGTGAGAGGGCATTTCAGCCTGTGTAAGAGTGTGCGTCTTAGCGCCACCCTTTTCACCTAGGTTATCGAACTCGATCTGCGTAAGATCAAGGCCGACAGGAACGCGACCGCGAAGATCGGGAAGGTTGAATGTAGTTGAACCGTCACCAGCCCCATACGTAGTTCCGATCGCAGCGAAAAGTTCTGCGTAAGTGACGCGAGAGACGGCAGCACCATCACAGAATATCCAACCGGAAGGAGGAGTCGTGCCGCCGAATATGCTGATGACGCCTGCGATTAGGAGACGATCAGGACCCGTGTCTCCGGTCAAGCCTCGTACATACCCTGCATCGAGCTGAGTGCCCTCTCGAGTGACGAGGATGAGGTTGCCCATACCATTGACGCTAGCGCCAACGACAGTGGTATTCTCGATAGCCTGTAGGCGGTCTGCTTTAAAGCCTGTTACGGAAGCCAATAGACTCCTCCTTTCTTAGTTGTTAATCGGTGACTAGCGGTGGACCGACATATTTGACAGAGAGGCGCCCTCTTTGAGCTAGGCTGTCTCCACCGTGGACGCCAACTGTCGGTCCGGGCTCAGTACCCTTTTGGAGTCGAATACCGACCTTCGAGTTTGGTGCGATGATAAGGTCATAGAACTCACTGTGAGGACGCGTCATGAATGACGTATTCTTCGTGAATGACCCACCACCACCTACTTCATTGGCAGTCGTGGCGTTGTCCGACATGAGGATCTTGAAAATATAGTCGGGAGTTGCGGTGTTGTTTCCGTACTGATTTGTGAAGAATCGACCGTCATACCGTCCATGTTTTAGAACGTTGATTCGATCAGTTCCACTCAAGGTGAACCAAGATGCTCCGCCTTTTCGCCGAAGTACGCTCCAACCGCTAATGAAGGTATCGATAGGCACGTCAGTATTGGCGAGTGCAGTCAGCTCCATGAAAGGACCGTCGGCAATCGGATACCATCCCGCAGTGGCTCCAGTCACAAGGCCAATTGCCGTGAGACCTGAAGCGCCAGAGACTTCGTAGTAGCTTTCATCCCAGCCGAGATCTGCGTTATACCAGACCACCTTCTGATTTGCAAGCGCTACTCTGGCGGCTGAAGTCGACGGTACACCATATTTCGCATCTCGCTGCGATGTGGTGCCACGAGCGTTGTCTGTGAAATAACGAGGCACTGCAATGCCGCCACCCTGAGGGGCCGCAGTTCCAATAGAGATGATGTAGTTGAGTGTCAAGTAGGGCTGCAGGTTGTTGTGTGCCCCTCCACCACCCGTACCCAAAGTTGGCTTGTCGTAGGTCGTGTTGTTCTGACCGAAGGTATCTGCGGCCTGCATACGACCGACGTTACCAGTCATGTTCTTGTCATCTACGCCAGAATAACCAAGAACGGTATGGGTATGTGACGGCAGCTCGGCCTCGGTAAGGGTATGTGTCTTAGCGCCACCCTTTTCACCTAGGTTATCGAACTCCGTCTGCGTTGCATCCAAACCTACTGGAATCCGACCGCGAAGGTCAGGAATGTTGAAGGTAGTGGTTCCGTTACCAACACCATATTTGGTGCCGATGGCTGCGAACAGCGCTGCATAATCAGTTCGTGATATAGCAGCGCCGTTGCAGAGCATCCATCCAGAAGGAGCTGTCGATCCGCCGTAAAGCGAAATATGACCGGGGTTGTGTACCAACTCAGGGCCTGTGAAACCTTTCGGCCCCTTCACAACTCCCGCATCAATGGGGAAACCATCTCGGCGTTCCAGCGTGAGGCTGCCGAATTCATCGACACTACCGTCGACAACGGTACTGTCCACGATTTCTTGTATTCGTTCGTTGTCGTATGTGATTATGGTAGCCACGCTGTACCCCTTTCTTACAGAGAACTAATCTGAACTTCGTCCTCGTTGAGTTGGATGACCGACTCCCAGTTGATTGTGAATGTGTCATCGCCGTTATCGGTGATTGCTTGATCGGGTCCGGTAACTGTGTAGGTACCATCTCCATTATCGACAACCTGAACAAGTGCATTGTCGATGAAGAGCGCGAGCATTTCCTGTGGAGTAGGAAGCCTTGGTGCGGTGGTGTCCGTCCCATAAAGAACTGCTTCCACAGCTTCAAGCGCCCATGGGTAAATGACCCTCGAGTCGAGGACCAAGTGCGCGCCATATTTAACGCCGAATGCTGCATCCTCGAACTTGGCAGGACGTGTAGAGATCTCCCAGCTGAATGTGGAAGGCTCTGTCTCGTCACTTAGCGTCAGGTATTCCTTCTCAGAAGGCATCGCCAATGCATTGTAGAGGATATGAATCTTGTAGGCGTAGCCAAGGTCATTCATGTCGTTACCGACAAGCGTACGATATGACAAGCCGAATTGCTTCCGCCTTTGCTGCGTGAGAGCGAGACCATTAGCGATCTCTTCCGCTCCATCACAGCTAGCGAATTCATCAGGGTATGTGAAGGCCTCAAGAGTAGCCGCGAATTCCTCAGGAGAAGCACGGTTTACGTGCCTAATCCCGTCGAGGTAATATGCTTGAGACTCACCACCGGAAGGAGACTCTGAGACCGAGATCAACCCGTTCCAAGGAACACCATCAGCTCCGTCGAGGTAGAGTACGCCTCGATCGACCCCAGCTTCGAAGAACTTCGATCCTGTATCGTTCCATTTAAGTTGTGTCATTTAGTGCCTCCTTCCGGCGGTGATAATTTGTTACTGAACTACCTGAAGTTCACGTAGTTTCTTGACGAGCATCTTGCCGATAACCGTCTTTGTCGATGCGGTGTAGTGAACCGTATCCGCGAGGAGTTGCGGAGGAACAGTTCCCGTAGCCATCGCATCTGTATCGGCCTGTGTGGGGGTAAGCCCAGCATCGGAAAGACCATAAGTTGCGAGGTATTCCCGCAGTGAGATGAAGTACCGACCGAACTCCAGCTTCATGGCAGCTTCATATGATGCTCGAGAAGCCGCAGAACCTGAAGACAGACCGAGTACTACCATTTTGAAGCGACCCTTATAGTGCTGCTTCATCAAACGATGACGGCGAACCAAGTCGGCATCATCAGCGTGACCGCCATTCTGACCGACGTAGGCAATCATCAATCCGTCATTCCACTCACGATCCGCCTTTGTGCGGATTGCGGTGGGGCGGTTGACGACCGTTTCCGTTCCAGCGACCGAACGAGTGAATGTAAAGACGCCAGTGGTATCGTTATAGGCGGTTCCCGTGAAGGCTAGCGTGCCTTCGATGTCTCCGATCTTCACCGGATTGACGTGAGCAGTACCACCCTGAAGAAGTGGCATTGTCTTATAGCCGAACTGCGATGTGATCCCACTTGCGTAGGTTCCGATCTGAACAGCCGTCGTCGTGGCTGGAATTGTGATGTTGTTGATCGTCATCACATCTGCGCCTTGACGAGCCACGATGGTGTTGGTTCCTTCACCACCAGTCCCAGCATTGTATACTGGGATTCCCAGATCGGCAGCAAGAACGTCGGTCCACCCACCGCCTGCGGTAAGCGAGTCGCCCCAACAGGTGATGTATGGAGGCTGCTTCCCATCGACGTAATCCTTCGTTACAAACTTGGAAGGATCGAAGCCTGCCAGCATGTCCGCTACGAGGATGCCCTTGGCCGATGAACCATCTTCAAGCCAAGCAGCGCCAATCTCCCAGTTGATCGCTGGCGTAGTTGCTGCACGAGTTTCCTGACCACCGAGGAAATACGCATTGTCGGTGTCGAGAAGGTTTGCCGCCTTACAAAGGGCATACAGATCGTCGCCCTTCTTGATCGTCCAGTAATTGGACGTGTCTGGGAGGAACTTGACGTTCGCCCACTGGGAAGCACTCTTGCCGATACCTACTTGATTCGTAACTTTCATTTCGGAGAGAGAGTCGTCGAACCTGAAGAAGTATTTCTTCCCCTTGAGGTCTGACACCTTACCAAGGAAAGCGGATGCGAACTGGTAGTTCCAGTTACCATCGGGCTGAGTGGTCTGAGGGCGAGTATATCTAGTCGCCAGACCGGAGGGAGCGCCGACTGGAGCTAGCGTCGACCCTCCAGACCCGCCATTGTTGTTTACGCTTGTGGGCAGTACCTTAGCGAATCGACGAGTGTCATCAGTGAATCCAGTCAGGATAGATGATTGAGCTGCAACGGTGGTGAAGTTAAGTTCCGCTTCATCGACAATTGCTGCGCGGAACCAAAAATCGGACGAGTAGTGGTAGGAGCTTACCGCGTTCGGAAGGCTTCGGTTGAGAATCCGCATGTTGAGATTCACATTATTGGCGTCTACAATGGCCGGATCGATCCAGTCGTCCAACCTAATCAAGTAAAGGTTGTCGGCAACCAACCGAACCTTTGAATCGGTCAACGGAACTGGAGTGAAGTACGAATCTGGACCCCAGTCACCAAGCTTGTTGATAGCTACGGTTACAGGCTCATTCCTGATGGACGTAGCCGAAACATCCTTCTGTTCGAAACGCAGGAGCATTGACTTCCCACGCAATTCTGCCCGGGTCCCCAGAAAAATTTGATTGTTGATGTACCACTTATTGGTGGTCCCAGCAGCAAATTTCTGTCGGTAGTAGGCATCTTTCTGAAGACTATTGATCTCCGGATTCCACACATCGACTCCGCCATTGACCCCGGTGTTAACAGCACCACGGGCAGTCATGGTATTGCGAACATCTTTTTGCCCCATGTATGGGACGCCAAGGTTGACGACGCCAGTCTTACCGTCGACGCTGGACACACCACCAGTCGGTCCAGTATCTCCCTTGGCGCCTTTGACGACACCGGCGTTGAAGGTTGTTCCGTCGGGTCGCTTTAGAATGAGTTCGCCAGAGCCATTGACTGTACCTTCTTCAACAGTCTGCTTGTCGATCGTTGCTTGAAGTGCTGCTTCTACCCGAGGGGCGAATTTACCTTCCGCGTTAATCCCAACGGGCTTGTAAGGACCTGCCATGGTTAGTCTCCTGAAATGTAGGTGCCGGGATCATCCGGGTCTTCGGTCACGTTGTCATTGATGATGAATGTGCCTTCATCATTTGGATCGGGTTCCATCGCATTTGCTGCGATTAGGAATGTACCCTCGTCGTTTGGATCTTCAGTTAGATACGACCCTTCGACAATAGCTATGATCTCTCCGGGCAACGGAAGTCTCGGCGGATAGCCTTCGGTTCCGTAGAGAATAGCTTCGATCTTAGCCAGTGCTAATGGCGGGATCTTGTTTGAATCGATCGTTAATGTTGCTGTTTTGGCCACCTACATCTCCTTTCTGTCTACTACCCCTTGGATTGTTGCTGCGCCCTACGTTGAGCATTCAACTTTTGACGCTCGGAAACCATATCCCGCTTACTCATCTTCTTTGGCGGCGAGTTCTTGTTATTGCAGACTTCGATCAGAGTGAACAGTCGGCTGAGATGCCAGTGTTCAAACTCTATCGGAATCTGCAAAGTAATCATCCAGTAGTAGATGACCTCCGCCGTGATGAATTCACGAGGTCTGCCTCGACCATTAGTGGGTCCCTTGTGGGTTATCACTGTTGCAGTCATCTTGGCATTGATGTAGTTGTTAACTTGATTGACGTGGTCCTGCGAGAGGTTTTGGTAAACCTCCGGGGGAACATCAGGGGTCAAACACATGCAGTGCATGTACCCTAAGATTTCCTCGGTTGTCTTTTCATCTGGGCCCAAGAAGGGTTTCTCCCAAGATGCCTCCCATTTTGAAAGGGAGACCAAGGAATGCTCGAACTCCAGAGTCATCTCTGGTATGACGGTAAACGTATTATCGTCGTCGTTGAACTGGTCAACTTTAGGGATGTGAAGTCTAAGCATTCCCCGGTCTCCTTTCTAGTGATTGCCTTACGGCACGTCGATGGTCGTGCCGAAGAGCTCGATGATCTCAGACGGCAGCGGCAAGCGAGCTTCCTCAGAAGCGGTACCGTACAGAATCGCCTCGAGTGCTGCGAGATCAGCAGAGTTGACCTTTGTCGAGTCGACAGTGAGCTGTGCGGTCACCTTAAAACCCGGGACCTCCACGGGGTTCGTGGAGATCTCCCAGCTGAAGGTAGATGCCTCCGGCGATTCGTTGATCGTGGTGTAGGCCTTCTCCGTGGGAGCTGCCTGTCCGCCGTAGATCAGGTGGATCTTGTAGCCGTGGTCGACGCCGTCGATGTCGTTACCGATCTTGGTGCGGTAGGAAAGACCGAAGGTCTCTCGCTTCTGCTGACCGATGTAGACGCCGCCGGTGATTTCGGCAGTTCCGTCGCACGCCATGAAGGCGTCGGGGTACGTGAAGGCTTCGAGGGTTGCAGCGAACTCTTCAGCGGACTGAATGTTTGCGTAAACCTGATTGTTCGCGTACTGCTTGTTGGACTCGGCTCCCGAGGGGCTCTCGGTAACAGACACGAGGCCGTTCCAAGCGTGACCCTCGTCGTAGAGGCCGGTCGTACCACGGCGGTAGAGTACGCCCTTGTCGACACCGGTCTCGAAGATCTTTTCGGAGACCTTATCCCATTCCAATACTGTCATGGTGATTCCTTTCAGAAGTAAAGATTGAATACATCGTGGTAGAGTTGACCGACCACGAAGCGCCTCTCAAAGGAGCATCGTGGAATGTCGTGAACCGCTTCAGGAATAGAGCTGAGACCCTCTTGATCCATAACAGTTACTTGGTAGCGCTTCGATTTCTGGTACGGAGCGTTGTTAGCATGGCGGGATTCTCGAACATCCAGTTTGTACAGGATGCACGGGTATTCCATCATGTTCGCAGGAGGCTCTTCGAAGTAGGCCTTCTTAACACCGGGGATGCTACTGAGTAGCGTCTGGAGCTGGAGCTGTCGGTCCGTTGTAAACACCGCCTAAGCTAATGATAAGACGACGACCTTGGACTTCGATACTCTCGATGTGCCAAAGGTCGTCTTCAAACTTGATATACCGAATCTGCTTACGCCTTTTGAGCGCATTGTGAGCGGCAACCACACTTATACGGTTTGTAAACGTGAACTCCGGAGTGACTTTGTCTCCAGTCTCGGTGTTTATGTCGTTGCGAAGGACGTCACCGAAGAACTTATGCTCAACGATGACGTCCTTCCAACGACCCGGCGAAACTTCTGCTGTGGTACCGAAACCGATCTCACCGCAGAATCGTTTCATTTTGAAGTGCTATTACAGCGCGGTGTAGCTGAAGGTCCAGTTACGGGTCGACAGCGGAGCGAGGTAGTAGCCGTCCTGAGGCTCGGCGGCAACGTCCACCGTTTCGGTGATCGTGGTGACGCCAGCGGGAGTTACCACACCATTGACGAGGTAGTCCACGCCGGTAACGGCAGGGATCGTCAGTTCGTTGGTTGCGGTGTTGAAGGAGGGGGGCGTAGCCGTCACTTCGATGCCCGCATCCCGACGGATGACCAGAGCCGACTTGGGCTTGGTCAGGGCACCCGACATGCGGGTTTCCATCAGGTACTTGTACTGGTTGAAGTCGATGTCGAAGTCATCGAACGAGGTGATCTCGCCACCCTTGTTGGTGCCGATCGTGTAGTCGATCAGGTTGACGATGATGCCGATCAGAGTCGGGTCCTCGCCCATCGGTTCGACGGGTACGATCTCCTTGACGCGGATCGCGGCTGCAAGAGCAGTCTCGGTCTCGTACAGGCGACGGCCCATCTTGTCCTTGAGCAGGAGCATCTCGGTCAGGACGGCGTCGGTGGTGTAGAACACCGGAGAACCGGAGCCACGGTAGTTGGTGCGCGAGCGGGTGATCTCGTCGATCATCACGTCCGGAGCAACGTTGGCTGCCAGCTGAACCTTGTGTGCGTAGAGCTCGTGATCGTTGGCGATCGAGCGGATGCCCGTGCCTTCGGTCTGGCCCTGCGGGTCCTTGATCTTGTCAGCGTGACCCACTGCACGACCGTCGCCGATGAGGATGGCGCGAGCGATTTCCTCGTTGAGCATGAAGCGGATTTCCCACTTCAGCCAAGAGATGATGTCGATGTCGGTGATGTCGATCACGTCGTCGCGGTCCAGCTTCTGCTTCTTGTAGACCGTGGCCGGCCCGGTGGAGCGCTGCAGGAGGACGACGACTTCGTCCTTCTTCAGGGTGCCCTTGGTGTAACCCTTGGCACGAGCTTCCTCGGCGGTCAGGTCGGCGAGGATCGTCTTGACCTTGGCGAACGGGGAGTGCTTCGTTGCGCCGAGGACCTTCTGAACCCACTCGGTCTGCCGGGCGATGAGCTCCGGGGTCTGCGAGGAGACGCGAGCATCCGGGAAGAGGATGTCGATGTTGGTGATTCCGTAGTCGGCGTGTGCCAGCTGGAAGGACTGGAAGGCCTTCTTGAAGGAGCCCTTCTCGTGCGCGAGGGCGTTGATTTCCTCGACATCGGCGTGGGAGAGAGTCGGACGCTGAACGACGGCCGTGCCACCGTTAGCGTTCTGGTCGAATGCTTTGTAGTTCAAGGTCATTTCGGCGGAGCCTTCCTGATTGTGCTGGAGTTTGGAATCCTCAGACTCATTGGAGCCGTCGGCGTGCTGAGCAGACTCGTCGGAGTCTTTGGTCTGTTCCTCGGCCTCGGTTGAGTCCTTGGAAGTTTCGGCGGATGCTTCGGAGCCTTTCGACTCGTCACCTACTTCATCCTCTTTTGCCGTTTCGAGGAGCGCGTCCAAAAGTTCGCGCTGAGGATCGGAAAGCGTGTCCAGAACTTCCTGAACATTCACTTCCTCACCATCTTCGGCATGGATCACAGTCAGGTCATCGGCATTGTCGCCGTGCTTGACTTTGCTCTCGTTCTCAATCGCGTTTGCGATGATTGCCGAAACGACGTTTTCCTGTTTAGGAGTCAGGGAGTCCCAGATTTCCTGAACAGTCTCACCTTCCTTGTCGTCATCCTTTTTGGAATCGGACTCGGAAGACTTGTCGCCATCGGCGTGCTCGAGACTCGGAATGGTGGGGGCTTCATCCCAAGAGATGATGACCTCGCCGAACATGGTGTCCGTGCCGTCGCCACTGTGCTGCAGGTTGACGTCCAAGATGAACGCCTCCGGGTTAGCACCCTTGTAGACCAAGCTGACTTCCGTGATGTTGCCGTGGACAACGTCAGCACCGTTCTGCTTGAGTCGGTTTGCGAAGATGGAAAGAGCTTTGATGTCGCCGTGGCGAACGAGCTCCTTGGCTTCTAGTGCCGAAGTCGTTTCATTGAAGTACGCTTCGGTGTAGACGCCGTCTTCACGGTGGTGGAGGATCGCGTGCCCAAGGACATTGCTGGTGCTGTCGTGCTGGTGCATCCAGACGAGAGGCACCTGCTCTTTGTCCTGATGCAGGAATGCGCCGTGTCGGATCGTTCGACCATCGGAGCACTCACGATCAAATCGAGTTGCGTAGCCTGTGAAATCAGGCAACTTCGTCGCTGTCGCTACTGTCATTTTGAAGGTTCTCCTTCCTTTCTTGAGTTGCTTCCGGTGGTTGATTGACCTTACCCACGTTGTCTTCGTTGGGCATGTTGGAGTTCTGCAGTTTGTCTGCCTTGGCTTCCTTCGAAGGCATGAGCCCGAGAGCTCGCGTCCTAAGTTCGTTGGAAGTCACTACTTCATTGCGCGAAAGCTTGTCGCCGATGTCGGCAATCTCGCTAAGCGCCAGATTCTTAAATGGATCTTTGAAGTATCGAACTCGCTGGCCCTGAGAACGAGCAGTCTTGGAGATGAACTTTCGTTCAATCCCCTCAGTGATCGCGCCTAGGATCGGATCGACGGTACGGTTGTGATAGTTGATCATTGCCCGTTCGTCGGCCGTGCCATCGAAGACATCTTTGGGAATGCCGAGCTGAGAGTACAGCTGCTTGGTCAGGAATTCCACCTGAGCCAACATGTTGTTCTCTGCTGGACGGTTAAGCTGCGTGATCTTCTCAGTCGCATCAGCATAAGCTACGCCGTACTTGGAGTTGTACAGCTGCTCTTCCATGTCTTGCCGTCGTTGGGCTGCCATCGCCTTTTTGGATTCGGTTTTGACAACGTACGGAAGCTGGATGATGATGTCGAGCTTGCCAGATCCAGCCTGCTCGTCGATAGCGTCGAGGATGCTGAGCTTACGAGTCAGACGCTTGAGCGTTGAGACTTCGTCGTTCATGACCGCGTAGAGAGGGTTCTCAATGATGGCGACATGGCGTTTCTCAAGGGTGATTTCTTCCTTGTTGCCTGTGTCAGGATTGTAAACCAGTACGCGAACATGCTCAGGGAACCATGCTCGTACCTCTCCGACGCGAAGCTGCTTGATGTCGTATGACATCGACGTAGCAGGATTTTTGTCGGCTTCCATGATGCAGATTGCAGCAACGCCCTTATCGAAAAGAGCCATTGCGACATTCTGTCGGAAGGCACGAGCACCCTCGTCAAGGTTTGCTTCGAGAGTTAGGCAATCGTTTAGACCGCTGGTTATCGTCTCTTTGTACTGGTCGGACTCATTGTCGACCCGTACGTGAAGGATACGATGTGCAGCAACGTCGATTGCGATCTGGTTGTAGATCGCAGTGATGACAGTCCGGTCGCCGGATGAACTCAGACGAGTTCGACTTGGGTTGTACCCGTAGCTGCCAGAACCACCCCCGCCCCAAGAGACGTAGCGATCAGTTTCAGACTCTTTCGAGAATGTCTTGAACGCTGCGTGCATGATGTTGTTTTTTAGCTGGTTGAATATTCCCATGTGTTACCTCCTCTCGGATTTCATCGTCACTCGAAGGCCTCCTTGTTGGCTTTGTAGGCGACGTAAGCATCCAGCAGAGCGGACACGTTATCAATCTTTTGGTCATGACGCTTCTTGAGAAGCTTGCGGTTGCCGTTGGTGTCTTCCATCGTAATGGCGTTACCCATGGCATAGCTCATCAGGGCCTGATCGAAGAGTAGTTCTCGTCTAGCACTAAGATGCTTAAGTTCGCCCAATGGAACTGATTCGGTTCGAGATCCCTGAGGAACCTTTTCGATTCCAAAGGGTCCGTTCTCTGCTTCCCATCGAGTTACAAACTCTTTGGCGTTGTACGGGTCGAAGCCAAAGGCCGAGACGTCGTACTGGTTCTTCTCAATGAACGCTTCGAGATCATCGTAGACGGCCATCATGTCGAGAACAGTTCCGGGTAGAACATGGAGGCTAAATTCTTTGAGGAACTCCTCATACTTCTGGCGTGGACCGCTAGAAAGCTTCATGAAGGTGTTCTCAGAGATGTAGCTTCGAGTAACTATTCCGAAAGTCCCATTGCGAAGAGGAAAGAGGAAAGTGAAGGCACAGAAGTCATCACCCTGTGAGAGGTCGGCTCCCAGAGCACAAGGTAGCCCCCAGAAATTCGGAACAAATGCATGTGGTTCCGTCTCTTCATAGGGGAAGAAGTACGTATAGCCTTCCATGGGAATTCCGAAACGCTTAGCCAAGATATCGTTCCTCGCTGCAGGTGCAGCTTCAATTCGATCGACATCTCGTTGGTAATTCTCGTAGGAAATGGTGATCCCAATGTTGGGCTGCGCCTTCTCCCACATTCGGTGATCGGGCACCTCATCGAGTTCGTCGAGTTTGTAATGCCAGATTGAGATGTGGGGTGCATAGACTTCATCCCTCAGGATCTTGGAGAGTTCCATTTTGATGGTATCGCCACTGCCGTTGCGGACGGTACCTTCGGAGCTGATAGCTACGATCAGATAGTCGTCCAGCTTGGTAGCACCCTGCTCGATTGCCGCCACCACATCCTCACGAACATCTCCGGAGAGCCATTCGTCGATCGTCGAGATCTTGGGCCTGAGACCCTGAAGCTTGTCGATCTTCATTGGGCGTACTTCGAGTAGAGAACCTGTTAGAAAGTTCTCGATACCCTTCTTGGTTGAAGCGAGTTTAACTCGGTTCATCCGATCGCCGGTCGTGTTCTGCAGAGAACCTTCGGTGAGGAACTTGAACAGAGGACCGCGAGCGCGAGTGATAGCCGTTCTGAAGGGAGACATGACTTCATCAGCTTGCTTCATGGTTGGAGCTGTGGTGATCTGATGAGAGGTAGCGGTATCCACGTTCAGGAAGTAGCTTTGAATGCACTCGGCGTACATTGACTTAGCGGCACCACGAGCAACAATCAAGTACTGCTTAACGGTGAGACGTTTCTTGACTGCTTTTCGGACGAAGCGTCCGCCGTGGTTGTCATTCGATGGTTCGTAGACGCTGGCGTCTTCGAAGTAGTACCAACCGAAGATCTGTTCCGCCCAAAGCTTAAAGCTATCGAGCATATGGAAGTCAGTACCGTCGGTTAGAGTCAGCTCGTTCTCACAGTATGAGATAAAGCCGTTGATGGCCATGTCATCGTAGTAGTAAATGGGGTTGGCGATGAGTCCGTCAATCCTATTCATCTCTGCTTCGATTTCTCGGCAGATCATGATCTCTCCATTGAGCACTTTCTCTCGAAACATGCCATAGTAGATAGGTGTTGCTGTGTTTGATAGGCTCATCGCCAACCTCCTTTCAATTACTTGGTTACGGCGGCCTTGGCTACCGCGATAGCACCCTTGGTGCCACCTTCGAGAACCAGCCGTTTGACTTGACCCTTTACGTATTCCTTGCCGACCTCTTGGCCGACTTCGGAAAGGATCTTTCCTACGATCTTTCGACCCTTAGAGATTTCCGGAGAGGTGAGTTTCTCAAACTCCTTCTCCATCTTGATCCGGTTGATGGCTGAGCGAAGTTCATCATCGCTCATTTTCTTTACGTCAGGCTTCGGAGGGCCGGAGTCTTTGGAAGACTCTCCTTTACGCCGACCCCACTTCATTCCGGGAACACCATAGTGTTCCAGAGTGTCTTCCTCTACTCGGATACCGTGGTTTCCGAGGATATCGCTTGCAGTGCGTCCCATTTCACCTCCTCTGCATCAATGTTGAGGAGCCACTCAAGGTGAGTAGCTTGCCGTTCCATGGCTTGCGTCGCTGGCCCGGTTGCTGGAGGATCGAACAACATTTTTACCTTCAGCCCCATATAGGTTTTGACGGCGTGAATGTTCGCTTCCCCGATGAAATCGGACCACTTCGCATCTTTGTTGAGGATCATGAAGCCGTATTCGGGGCCGAGTCCTAACTTCTTCAAGACAAAGAAAATAGTGTTGATATGCACTATAATTTCAGAGTCATAGGAAGTATCCAGAGGATCAAGGCCACACAACTGCTTAGTTACGTCGAGAATGCTGTCGGTATCAGTCAACCCAAGGGCTCCCGGACATTGTGCCGAAAACGAACTGGATTATCATCATTAGCGCCATAAACCACGTCACAAGGATGTAGAGCATGAATGCTATGATGCCGCACAGCAAGGAGAAGGCGATGGCTCGGAGTACGAGTTCCACCGCCTTCCCTGCCGTAAGCGTCATGAGTAACGACGGTTGATTTCTGCCTGAACGGCATCGAAATAAACACCAAGAGCGGCTCGCCGAGCGTCACCATTGCCATATTGTCCGGCAAGAGTTTCTTCAACGAGCTGATTGATGTTTACACCACCGTTGAGACGGCGATCTACTTCGGCCTGAACGGCTTGGTAGTGGACACCGAGAGCGGCGATGCGCTGTTCACCGTTGCCGAAGGCACCGATGAGAACCTGATCGGCGAGGTGGGAAATGTTGACACCCTGAGGAGCAACTCCACCGCCACCGGTGCGGGCATTGATGATTTCCTGCACTGCGTTGTACTGGTCTCCCAGTGAACGAATGCGGTCATCGCCATTTCCATGCTTGCCCGCGAGGACTTCGTCAGCGAGCTGATCGAGTGTCTTGGCTACCGCGACGGGAACGCCAATACCATGTCGACGGTTGACTTCAGCCTGAACTTCGTCGAACCTCCCACCGAGGGAAGCACGTCGTGCCTCTCCGGTGCCGTGGAGACCAGCGATGACTTCGTCGGCGAGCTGCCAAACAGACTTCGCCTCGACGGGAGGAGTTGCTGGAGTTGCAACCGGAGTTGCAGTACCGTTCATGTAACCATTGGCGAGATCACGAGTGCGAGGCATGAGCCACCAGAGGTTTCCACCGGGGCAAGCAGTGGCGAACCACTGGCGGTGACCTTGATAGTTGCCGTCAGAAACGGCGCCCCAACCATGACGGACTGCGATGTCAGCGAGAAGCGCGACAACTGCAGCGTAGGCCGCTTCGGAAATGGACCAAGAGTGGGGATCGTCGTCGTTTCCGTTGATCTGCCCACCTTCGTTCTCGACTTCGAACGTGATCGCTGGACCATCAGCTTCGAAGGACCCGGAAGTCCATGCTCGATACTCTTCCGGAACCTGACCCCAGATGGAGCCGTCGTTCAGGATGTTGTAGTGGACTGAGGCCGGGGCGTTCGGGTCAGTGAGCCGCTTCGTTCCGGCGCCATTCAGCCCAGCATGGTGGTGCTGGATGACTCGAGAGATGGAACGACCATGACGAGACGAGAATTTGTTGTGATGGGGAATCGTGCCCGAGATGAGCTGGGAAAATGTCATGCTGCTCTCCTTTGTGATGGTTTGGCCCACAGAAGCGTATCTCCGGGACGTCGTTCGACTACTGGGAGCGCCAGCAAGGAACGATCGCCATAGTGAATGGCATTGTGGGTTCTGTGGGTTACGGAGATCAGATACTCTGGGTCCAGAATATCCTCGTTGCCGTGGACGATGTCTTCGGGTACCATCGGATTCATGTGATGGATGAGGATTCGATCGTAAATCTCGAATCCGGGCATTCCAAGATCGCAACCGAAGTCGCGCGTGATGACTTCGTCCCGAATAAGACGCCATTCACGTGAACGATAGAACTGCTGGTTTCGATAGCGTTCGGAACCAAAAGTGCGATCGCCTACAACACCTCTAAGGCTTAGGTAATCGAACCGTTCCTCAAATGTGGAGAGCTCAGATAGCTCACTGAATGTACGGGTCATCGGGTTCTTCACTGTCCTGTCCAGAATAGCCACGCATGGCGTTCATGGCATCCTCGTAGAGCTTCTTCATCTCTTCAGCATTCGCCAGATCCTTGACCTTGGCTTCGACGAGAAGCGTTTCCTGCTTAAGCTTCTGAAGTTCCTGCTTCTGGACTGTCGAACCGACCTTTAGAAAATGGACGAGTTCTTGTGAAGAGGCAGTCCCCTTACGAATGCGCATTTCTACGACATCGTAAGCTAGTGCGGCTAGCTGGGCTTCTCGAGCTTCTGGAGATCTTGCTGGAGGAAAAGGCTCGAGGCTAATACCGTCCGGTTCGATCTCGGAGTCGTAGACCTTGCGAGGCTTAGACACTAATGCCGAAGACTTCTTAGGTCGACCGGGGTTAGCCATGGGCTTTCACCTCCTTAGTTATGCATACGTGTATGTGGTGATCCGAACGTAGCCGTCGTAGCAACCCCAAGCAACTCGCTCGAAGTAGGTACAGGCGTATCGGTAGCAGTAGTACGACCGAGTCGAGATTCCAGACCAGTAGCAGTAGCTGCTGTCCAACCATCGATAGAACGGTTTGACAATACCTCCGCCGATGCGCTGCTCGGGAACGACTTTGATCGCTGGAGCCGCCTTGTCGATGTGGACGGCCGTCGAGATTGACGTCGGTTCAGCTGCTGCGGCTTTCTGAGAGCCCACTGCAGAGATTCCGACGATGACAAGCAAGGCCGCGAACAGAATCGCAAGCCACTTCAGGTATTTCGGCATTGGTACCCCCGTGTTTAGAGTGGATGAAGTTGCCAGAGTGGCAAAATTATGCAAAAGTGGTCACACTATGTAGAGGAACCATGAAAGAGCACTAGATCTCGAACGGATTCTGAGCAATCCGCCTCTTGAAAGGAGTGTATGGGAGATGAACCCTATACTTTGTTGTGAGTTCTAGTGCCCTATCATGGCCACTCTACATAGTTTGGTAGTACTTTGGGTATAGTTTTTGCCCAGTGAATAGACAGTAGATATACGCGTCGGCATGGATCGATCGAGTCGAATAAACCATTATGTCCGGTGATAGCTACTGTCTTTTCAACAGGCAAAAGTGGTCAGTCCATGTAGGCTTTATACGGCACCTAGAGCTCGGCAACGCCAATTGCACAAACTAATCTCGCTGGCCGACCCGGAGACCGGAGACTAGGAGCATCTAGGTACCTTATAAAGCCTACATGGACTGCATCACCTAGGACTTGTCGGAAGTCCGAGTGCGGGAGGTGTTCGTCTTGGAGGAGGTTTCCTCATGCGCGGAGTGCGCGGCGAGCCGGCGGTCGATGACCTGCTCGTAGAGGTCCTGATTCGGGACGATGAAGTCGACGGGCTTGGTCAGGGCAGGCACTTTGTTCTCATTTTTGGGAGCTTCGGGCGTTTCGGCCATGATGGAACCTTTCGTTCGGAGACATTGAGGTGAAAACATTCCCGGGAAATTTCCCCCGGGGCATTTTTTAAGAGGGCGGCGATGCAGGAGGGGGGGCCTGTTTGCGAGACCCCTCCCCCCATACCTCTTTTATTCAGTTGATATGGAATTGTCTATGAAATTATGAACTATGACCGTGTCCTCTGATACAAGGATGTGCATTCCAGACACGTTTTCTGCAACAATCTCATCCATAGCATGATCGATTGCTCGACTTTGATCAAGTTCAGACAACTCATCACTAGTGATGCACACTCTAGCCAACAGTGAGAGGGTGTGGTGTCCTACTTGTTCATCATGCGCACGCCACCTATCAAACTCAGTGAAAGGATTGTATGGATTGTCTGTTGTAGACAGTAGTACTTCAGCCATACAGGTAGTACTTCCTTTCTTACTTAGTCTGTGGTGGGTGGGTTGAGTGCAGAGTCTAGTGTACTGGTGGGCACACCAAGAGCAGCTGCAATGTCGGCCTGTGTGAAGCCTCTTGCCATCATGGCTTTAGCTCTAGTGATGTTAGAGTTCGTCATTACTGTACGTTCCCTAGGAGTAGCGAGCTCCTTAATCACATTGAGATCGCCATTGTCAAGGATCTTCTCAAGCATGTTGGTACTGATAGCGCCTGCCTGTATGGCTTCCCATTGACGGGGGGTCAATTTGATAGACTGCTTCTCTGCACCGGTGCGGGCACGCCCTTCTTCTAGAGCAAGTGCTTTCGCTTTCTTGAGTTGTGCTGCATCCATGTCTGGCTCAGCCTGCCTCTTGGCCATCACTATCTGATTGGCTATGAGTTGGGCCTTGCGTTCTAGAGGCTTGTTCTTAAGGGCCTCGTTTAGAGCAGCGTTTAGTTCCTTAACTTCAGGGGCGTAGGCTTTCTTGGCAGAAGGGCTGTAAGGAAGGGGCTTTGTTGCGACCACGGCTTTCCTTGAGTTGTTGGCTAGGGCCTTCAACTTGTTGGCGTGATCTGCATAGACGTGCTCCATGACCGTGCCACCACCATCAGACACCAGTTTCCTAGCATCATCAACGTAGTCCATCTTCTTGACCTTAACGGTCTTAGGGATGGGGTCTCCTACATACTCCTTCTTCTCCTTGTCCCACTTACGGTAGGTTTCACCAGTCTCAACATAGACCTTCTTACCAGTCTTAGCATCAACAGGTCCACCATCCTTGGCCGATCGAAGCTTCCGATCATTGACCCGTACCTCAGACTTGGATCTTGAGATAATGGTAGAGGCGCCAGCATTGGACTTTCCCTGATACTGCTTTTTAAGTTCGGCAATACCATTGTCTTTAGCAGATTGCTTGTAATCTAGGTGGTGCTTCTCAGCATCGATTACTACCATGGAGTGCCGCACTGCACGAGCAATGTCGGAGAATGGGGCATCCTTGATAGTCATGTCTGTAATCAGATTAGAGACATCACCCATCTGCTGTCCCTTAGCCTTAGGCGTCATCTTAGGCGCATCGTCGGGCAGCTTATACAACTTCTGTGGGTTGAAGTTCTTTAGACCCTCGAGTGGAGCAGATGATTTTACCTTAAGCCCTACTGCAGGGTTTGGAATTACGAGTACTGTGTCACCGTCAAAGTCGGCCCCAGACAGACGCTCAGCCACTCTTGCATTGATGCCAATGGCATCTCGAGCCTGCTTGATTACGCTGTTTGCTTCACGATTCTTATTGTTGACCGTCAGTTCAGGAATCTCAAATGTGCCACCATGAGGGTGACGAATGAGTACTACTTTCTCGCCATCCTTATATTTGGGGGCGTAGACTTCGTTATCCTTGAGACTGTTGATCGGCAAGATTACGTGGTTTGCAGTTCTGGGTAGACCGGCAGCTTTCAGGTGTACAGCCGAAGAATCGGCACCATCAGCAAAGGACTCCAACAGTTTCCGCTTCACAACGGGGTTTGTCAGAGCCATGATCTCGTCATATTCTGCTTGCTTTTGATCGTAGCGTTTCTGGAGCTGAGCTTTCGCCAGAACCGGACTTTGCTTCGAAAGCATCTGGGAGGAGAGCTTATTAGACCATGCGGTCCAGTCACCTTCCTCGTTCACGATATTTAGAGCAGAAGTGACCGTTTCCGATCCATCCTTATTCTTTTTCGTGATTTGGCGAACCGCAGAGCCGAATGGATTTTGTTCATCCTTTTGGGGCTTCATGGCGGCGAGTTTATCGCCTTTATCGCTCTTGTTAGTATTGAAGACCATGTCAACGCCGTCAGGGATGGCATCGGAGTACATCGCCATACCCTTGAGGTAATGGGTTCCGTTTACGCCGATTCGAACCTGTGCATATCGAGAATTGCCCATATCGAGGTCTTTAACCCCTCTACGGATCTCAATCACACCGTCCTTGTCAGCGCCTCCTTCTTCAGCGTATCGAACGCCGACCCTTTTGAGGTTCACATTGAGTGGGGGCAACATTCCGAGGTTGGTGAACGTGCGACCACCATCTTCCGATTTACCTAGGAGCGGGACAATGTTGTCCTTGTTCTTCAGCACATCAGAATAGGTCACATCACCCTTAGTCAGCACTTTAAAGCTCGTGAACTGACCGGGGATCATCTGCTCGACCTTCAGGTAGTGGACTTTATAGCCCTCTTCCTTAAGTACAGCAATTGCCGTTCCCAGACGCTCATTACTGACGCCTAGGTGATTAGCCGTGCCAGCACCGAAGTCGATGAACTGCTTTTCATCCACCTGTTTACGAACGATGTCCGCAGTGGTCTGAATTGCGTCTTTGTCATCTTTCTCGGCTGCAGCGCGAAGGGCGCGAATGGAGGATTCGTTTTTCCCCATTTTTTCGCCAATGGCTACATTCGACATTCCCTTTTCGGCGTATTTAGCGACTTCTCGGATTTCAGCCCGTTTAATCGCATCGTTTGAGATCGACGTCAAAGCACGAAGCTGAGTTGTCGTCATCTTGTACTCTTTGCCGTCAGCGTCGACTCCACTAAATGCGTTCGCAATTTCGGTGGGGGTCATTCCCTGCTTCTGGAGCTCAGCAACGTGAGTCTTGAAGGATCGGGCTCGCTGTTCAGGATTGGCGCCACTACCCCATGGGTAACGTCCCGACTTACGGAGGACGCCTTCATGTCGAAGGAAGCTGGCGTCTGTCATTGCCTTAGTTTCTTTTTGCTCTTCAGTCATTGGGTCACCCCTCTCGTTAGGCAGCTAGTTCTTGCATCACTTGCTCGAGCATGTAATCGAACGTCTTAATCCGATCCATGATGAACGTGATGTTTTCTCGGAGTTCCTCTTGAGGACACTCGACGAAATCATCGTTTTGGTAGATCCGAAGAATGATATCATCGAAATCGAATGGAGAGTAGTCATACTCGAGGCAGCAGTAGGCGGCATACACCATCAGCTGATCGAAGGATGCTTTCGATACTCCGGTTTTGAGGTCGAAGATTCGCAGGATGACTTTATCGTCAATCTCTTGAATCCCGATACAGTCTGCAGTACCAAAGGCGTGGATCGAATAGAACAAAACCTGTTCAGGCTTCATTCGGAATCCAATACAGTGGTTGACGTACAGACTCATGGTCGTGTTGTTGCGCGGGAGCTTCTGACCCATCTTGATCAGCATCGCAGCAAGGTTGTGGAGTTCGGTTCCACGAGCAGCCTGTAGTTGGGTGTGAACCCATTCAAGGAACTTCTCGTTTGAGTACCTAATCCAGTGATACTTGCTGGCGCTGATAGTGGCGTGGCGACCGGCGAGTTCTGAATGTTTGTTGAATTGCATCTAACACTTCCTCTTGGTTCTCCGGGTAAACAACTGAGGAGAAGGACATGTCGTTGAACACCGAGATGTACCATTCTTGATTTGGTCGGTAATAGTCTTTAGCGCCTGTTGGCGGCTCGCGCTTGACTTCAAGGATGGCCCAACGATCATTCCACAAAATAAGAAGATCAGGTATTCCCTGATACTCACTTGAGTCGAGTTTGAAGATCCAGCAACCTGAAAATCTCTTTCGAATCGCTTCTTTGAGATCGGGCTGGAAGTCTCGCTCGAGTTTGACTTTTAGCTTTTTAGTTCTTCGAGACAAATGAGACCTTCGTTTCGCAAAAAGAAAGGGCAGGTATCTGTTAATTTAATTACAGACATCCTATCCCTCTCATTATACCCCATGTATAAAATGCGTGGGCAATGACCGAAAACTTGGGTTCGTGGCCAATTGGCCAGAAAACCCACCTTGTGGACAAACTTCTTATATATACCTCTTTTTCTCTCGATTAAAAGTTTAAGAAAATAAGTGGCCAAGTGGCCAGTTCGGTCAGCAAAGCGAAGTTTGTGGGCGCAAAAAGAGCCAAAAAGGCCCGTTTTCAGCTGTTTTAGCCTGTTTTACCCTCAAATTCTTCGGTCATTGCCCACACGAAGCTGGCCACTTTCAAAACCATTTCTGGCCAATTGGCCACTTATCTGGCCACTTTTTAAAAAACTTAGGCGGAAATGCCCACAAGAATTTCAAATAAGTGGCCACGTGACCAGTTACTGGCCAGCAGATTCTCCAACCGGCCACACATCTACTCGGAGAAGTTCGTTCGCCAACACTGTCCGGATCTCCTCAGTGAGGTAGCAGTTCCGATCGATGTCGTACTGCGGCTCAAGCGATAGTGAGAACTTGATCGTATTTGTGT
>Ga0307413_10000009_pt1 | contig 62408 bp, 41 predicted proteins | sample DK1Ometagenome_3_FD_203714 | JGI IMG/M metagenome (GOLD analysis project Ga0307413, IMG submission 203714) | Maize rhizosphere microbial communities from greenhouse at UC Davis, California, United States - DK15-O-2 | ecosystem: Host-associated > Plants > Roots > Rhizosphere > Soil | place: USA... | reverse complement strand
TGGGTGACGCGAAACTCCTGATGCCGGACTGGACATCCGTGCCGCGGAAGCCCGGATTCGTTGGCGCGAAATCGAGCGGCAGCTCCGACGCATTGGGCTCGATGCCACCGAACGAGCCGTAGCGATTGCCGAACACGCGCGACGCATCGCGGTCCGTGGTCCGCACGCCGAATTGCAGCGAACGGAAAAAGCTGTCTTCCGATATCGTCCAGGTGAGGTCCGCGCGCGCCTGCCAGTCTTCTCCGGTGGCGCGCTGGTTCTCTTCGTAGAGGCCCTGGAATAGATAGGCCTCCGGGTCCGACAGGTCCGGTCCCTCGACCGAGAATTCCGGCCTGCGCAGATCGAAGTTCACGGTACGAGGGCCCGTGTAGAAGCGATCGACCGATTCCGTCGAGCCGCGGAACGTGGTGTCGGTCCGCGCGATGTCCAGCGACGCCCTGATCGCGCCCGCTTCGTACCGCGCACCCACCGCGATCTGCTTCGTGTCCGTCTTGTTCCAGGTGCCGCCCTGGAAGGTGAAGATGTTGCCGCCCGGGTTCGTCACCGTGCCGGACTCGAGAAGACTGGTGCCGTCGCGATAGACGAGATTGCTGTAACCGGCGCCGCCGTAGAGCGGGACTTCGAGCAGCCGGTCGTCGATCTCGTTGCGAAAGCCCTGGTACAGGCCTTCCGCGTAGATCTCGAGTTCCGGCGTCGCCTGCCACTGGATCGCGGCATTGGCCGAGGGCCGCCGGCGATTGCCCGAGCGGTAGAACAGGCGCTGGATGTCGGGAAAGCGCGTGACCTGGCCGTCGATCGTCGGGTCCGCAATGAAGTCCGTGTTCGACGGCTCGCTGTCGAGGTACTGCATCTCCGTCATCGAGAAGTTCAGCAAGGCACCGATCTCGCCGATCCCGGTTTCCCAACGGTCGGTGACCAGGAGATTGAAGTTGGGTGTGAAGTCGTTGCCCTGCTTCGTGTAGAGACCCCAGGCGGAACCGGAGAGCTGGAACCCCTCGAAGTCGAAGGGCCGGCGCGAGCGCACGTTGACGAGGCCTGCGAGGCCTGGCTCCACCAGATCGGCGGTCGAGGTTTTGAACACCTCGAGCGAAGCGATGTTGGACGACGGGAAATCCTGCAGCGCGACGACGCGCGTTTCGGCCGTGAAGATCTCCCGGCCGTTATAGGTGGTCGTGAAATCGGGAAGGCCGCGCACGAGCACGCGGCTCGCCTCGCCCGCCTGGCGGATCACCTGGATGCCGGGGATTCGCGCCGATGTTTCCGCCACCGACAGGTCCGGCAGCTTGCCGATGTCTTCGGCCACCACGCTGTCCACCACCTGGACGGATTGGCGCTTGATGCTCTGCGCGGATTCGAGGCTTTCGCGGAAGCCGGTGACGGTGATCTCGGCCACCGCATCATCCGAGCTGGATGGCGAAGCGGATTCAGCGGGTGTCTGGGAAAAGGCCGGCGAGCCGGCTGCGACAATCATCACCAACAGGAAGCGGGTGAACGCGGAGCGCATGTTGATCTCCCTTATTGCGCTAACAAGTGTGCAAATTAATCCCGTTCACCTCGTTTTAGGCGCTGCGGCTGGAAGATCTGGTGTAAGACGCCATCACCATTTGACGTCACGGCAAGCTACTCGCAGATCTCCTGGGCGAGGAGCCTCAAGGCCTCTTCGTTCACCCAGCTTCGGTCGGGAAATCCCCGCCCCCACTCGGCCGCCGTTACATCTCGTGCTTCGTGCCAGCGCGGCGATTCCGTCCAGTCGAGAAACTTGCGCAAGCGCGCACTCGTTTCCCTCGCGGCGCCGCGATCGAGCAGCGCGCGCGTCATCGTCGCGCGATGTGGCACTCCGCAAACTACCGCGTTGAACAGCGGCGTGTGTCCGCCGAAACCGTCACGGTCGACGGCGGCGCGCGCGTTCACATCCGCGCCGCGCCCGAGTAGCCAGTCGAATATTTCGTATTCATGGAAGTCGACCGCGAGATGGAGCAGCGTAGCTCCATCGATCGGCGTCCAATGAAGACCGGGCCCATTCCTGCCGCAACCGCATTCCGCCGGATAGATCTCGCCGATCGTGAAACGGCGATCGAGCAGATGCGGATCATGGCGCAAATGCGTTTCGAGGCGAGCGAGATCGCCGCGGTGAAACGCCATCATCGGCGTGTCCGGGAGCCGATAGCCGCGCCGTTCGAAGATCTCGAGAATCGAATGTTTGCCTTCGGGTCGTCTGGCATACGTTTTGAGCACCATCGCGAGTGGCGCGATGCCATCACCACGCTCGTCGGTAAAGGGTGCATTCATCTCCGCGGCAAAGCGGATTCCGTCGGCGTCGAGCGTCTCGCACGCGCCCATCACGATACCCGGCGCCATGCGCGCGCCGTTGGCGAGCAGCCATCGCGCGCACTCGAGCTGCCCCTGGAGCACCGCGCGATCGAACGCGTGCTGAAAGTCACGCGCACCCAGCGCCGCCATCGCCTTGACGATCTCGAGCCGCCCGATGTTGGCTGCGTGGCTCATCGGCGGACCCCAATTGCCACTCCATAACGGGATGTCGAGTACATGCGGGTTAGCCTGGACCAGTCGAACCGCGGTCGCGCGATCATCGGCGCGAATCGCGGCCATCAATTCCCTGGCGACGTCATTCGCTGCGATGCGCTGTTTCAGTTCCGTCCAATGCGCGAGTCCATATTCGCGGGCGATCACGAGTTGTGCGTCGCTCAGGCGGAACGGGCCTTCGGCAAGACGGGTGTCATCCGCATCCTCGAACTTGGGATGTCGACGGCGGATGCGGCCGAACGCGTCGCGATTCCCATGACGCCACAGGTCGAGAAGCTCGCGAGCCTCGCGCTTCGGCACATCGATATGGGGCCGCTCCGGCAGCCCGCGGGATACGGTGGTCATGACCTTCCTCCTATGGAGCCCTTGGTCCGCACGCTGGGGCAGGAAGACAGGTTGAGTTTGTCGATACACGTAGCCGGTGGGCTTGGCCCATTTCCGCGGACAGGATGCTTCCGGCGAGCGCGCTTAGGATGGACGAAGCGCCTTGAAAAGGCCACGCCGGGCTTCGCCGACATCCTTTTTTCGGTCGAACGGAACAGAGCCGCCGACGCCAGGCTCTTCGAGCCAATGGCTCAAGCCCTGCCGTACACCGGGACGACCGCCCCTCGCGTCACCTTGTTAGCGGGCGACGCCAGCCACAGGATCGCGGCCGCCACCTCCTCCACCTTCGGCCAGGACGCGAAGTCGGCGGCCGGCATCGCCTTGCGATTGTCAGGCGTGTCCATGATCGAAGGAGCAACGGCGTTGACCAGGATGTCTTCTTTCGCAAGCTCCGCTCCCAGCGCAGTCGTGAGCGCGGCAACGCCAGCTTTGGCGATCGTGTAGGCAACGGTGCCGGACCCAAGACGGTTCTCGATCGCCTGGCGCGACGCGACGTTCACGATCCGGCCGCTCGATCCGAGACGTCGCAGTGCCATCGCAGCCGCGCGGCTGCAGAGGTAGGCAGACACCAGATTCGCCTCGAGCTGACCCATGAGCTGCGCCTTGTCGCTGTGGGCGATCGGTGCGGCGGCAAATCCTCCCGCGAGGTGGATCGAAGCCCAGAGGGCGTTTAGTCCTTCGTAGAAGCGAGTTACGCTCGATTCGTCGGCGAGGTCGCCGACCTCGACGAATGAGACGCGCGCGTTTCCACGATGTGGGGAGCTCTCGACCGATCGCTGGCTTCGATAGGGTACGAGGCAAGTGGCACCCGCTTGCAGAAGCGCGTCGAGCACGGCGGCGCCGAGTGCACCGGTGCCGCCTGTCACGACGACGTGCCGGTCGTTGAAGCTGGTCATGGTTACCTCAGGGGAAAACATTTTCCGGTCCGTTCAGCGAGGCACGGCAACTCGTCTTCTTCTGGACATTGGATGGCTTCGCCATGGCAGCGACGATAACGCCTGGTCACCGACAAAGCAGCACGAAGAGATACTGGCGCTGCGTCAGTCAAGCATGTGTAGTCTCAAGGTCGATGAACCGTCCGGTGGACGCCGCGCCACCACGATCGCCCTCGATCCGGAACAGCAGGTAACCGTGGACCCGCGCGCCGTGTGTGCAAGCTGGAATCTGAACATCGAAGGCATGCGAAGTCCCGCAACGAACTCATATTTCGCGCGCGCACTGGTCAGCTCGTATGACCAGCATTGCAAGGAAGGCTTGGGAGAGCTGTTTTCCGATCGCCGCACGAACGCATCCGCGGCGCCGACTTCGAGTGAGTCGCAGTCCCAGATATCTTCGCGTTCCGCAAATCACCTGCGCAGAGGGCCGTGGACCCAAACCAGGATCCGCAGGCGCGTCGATGCGCGCAGATGTACCAGAATCTCGATGAAGCGCGGGCCAACGCGCACGGCCTGAGGGAGAAGATCGGCGTCAAAGGGATGGAGTCGTCGATTGTCCATGCTCCTGGCGCTTCGAATCGCGCCTGAGTTGAGCGGCCTCTTCCGTTCGTGAAGTCACCATCAAGCAGCTGATGGTTGATGCCTTACGGATGGATTCGCATGCGCCGGACTTTGCTGAGCGTGCGGGCAGACTTGGATCGCAGGTTGCAAGCGCGTTGCGGGACGCGGGGTGGGACAAAGTTGACACCGTTGGACGTGGAACCCCACGTCGGACTATATATCGTCGAGTCCAGCGCACAGGGACACACGGGTAAAAAACGCAGATAGCAGAATTCTATGCGCGGCGAGCTGTGCTTAAGTGGCCAAAACCACTTGTGAATCCCTATGAGAAGCAACCTCCGCCAACGGTGGCGCCAGCCTAGGCCGCAATGGCTTTGTCTGGTTGCCAGACTACTGGGCGATAGTTCATCAACGTTTCGCCACTCGCACTGCGAGTCAATTCAATAGTGATCAATTTGTCGGACTGAAATGCCGGCCCCAATTCCAGGCAGAGATAGTCAAACAGTGGCTTCTCGTGTACAGCAACAATTAGCTGGCGGCCATGGACTTTCGCCAACGTTCGCATGAGTGCAGCCCATTGGGCGATGTGAACTTCGTCCATGCTCTGCACAGGATCATCAATCACAAGCCACGGAAGCGTCGGCTGAACAGTGAGATGCAAAGCCAAGAACAGCGTTAGCGCCGCTGTGTTCAGATTTCCAGCGCTCAGCATAGCCTTGGGGTTCCCGCCCTCCCCTCCGGATCGATAGATCGTTTGAAGCACCGCCTCGACGGCACCATCGCTTTTTTCTGGTAGCGCGAATCGCGGCACGAATGGCTCGTCGGGCGCAAGCCTCACGAAGAGATCTCGCCAAACTGTGTTGAGCGATTCGTCGAACACGCGTTGAACGATGCTCGTTCTCGCATTTCGCGCCCGCTTGGAGAGCTCCTTGGCATCGCGAATCAATGCGTCGGCCGCATCCTGACGCTTCTGATAGCGATCGCGGCTCGCCTTCAACTCTTCGATAGCCGCTCTGATATCCCGAGCGCGAGCCTCCAGCGAGGCAAGGTCTTTGTTGTCCGCTGCGGTTTGACGACGCGCGGCTTCCTGCTTGAAAAGCACATCCATGCGCTCAGCGATCACGCTTTCAAGTCGATCGAGAATCTCGGGTATTGCTTGCGATCCAGTCGCCGGCTCACGGAGCACTTCATTGGAAAGGCGAGCAATCACTTCTCGAATCGAATCCGCGCGCAGATTGCGGGATTGAAGTTCGGTTTGCGCGCGCGCGGCGCTAGACGCAGCACTGTGCAGTTGCTCGCCAACCTCTGCATCGGCTCGCGCGGACTCGAGGCGCTGCTGCAGTTCCACCAGCTGTGCTTCGCGTGTTCGCATTTCGTCGATGGCGCTCGCAGCAATCTGAACGGCGACAAGTTGCGCGAGATCTCTCTCACCAACAGCCAATGCAGATGCGGTTGCTGTGCGTTCGCGAAATAGGACCTGGAGGCGCCCGGCGCTTGCACTCAGAATGCCGATCTTTTCCGATACGAACTCCTGCAATGAGTACGATTTCACTTCGGAAAAATCCCGTCCGCAAACTGGGCAGTCGTCTGAGTGAATATGCGGTAGCAAATCAGCCAATGCCTTGCCCAGAGATCCGGCGTCCTCCGCATGCTCAGCAATTTGCTGATCGAGCGCCTCAACTCGTGCCTTTGCGCGCTTAATTTCTTGGTCAGCCGATTGCACCTTTCGTTCAGTTTCGTCGGCAAGAGCAAGGTCCGACTTGCATCTTTCGCGCTCCGACTCGACAGCCGAAATGGCTGACAACAGCGCCGCGCGCGGGCCGTCTACCAAGATTGAGGATAGCGCCCGACTAAACTTTCCTGCTTCATTGAGCAATGCATCAAGAGCCCTGCCGCTTATGCGGTCCCATTCTTCAAGCTCGGCATTTGCTTTTGAGGAAGTTCGCTCGGCATTTTCCCTGTTTGACTGATCCACTTCGGCTTCAAGAGCATCCCATTGCTCTCGCGCAGCCCGGATTTCTACCCGAGTCGAACTCAAACGCCTGAGTTCCAGCTCTTCGGGTTGATCCGAAGTGCCAATTAGTTGCTGATCCGACACAACGACGTTGTCTGAAACGCGAACTGTGTGGATACGATTCCCTAGACCAACTTCTTGCATCCGAGCTTCGACACCATCTACGAGCGCCACCTGCGCAGCCCGGTTCGCTTGCAGGTCAGACTCCTTTTCTTGAATCGTCTTTTCAAGCGCTGGAATCTTGTCGCGAGTCTCTGAATAGAGCGGAACACTCGTGCGAAGGCGCCGAACATCGCCCGCCTCGTACAGACCATCAATCAGCGCATCGAGGTAATCGAGCCCAAGGAGATCCTTTACAAACTTTGTTAGTGGGGAATCTTCGTCTCGAGATGGCGCCTTCTCATAGAGCTCAAGCAACCGACTCAAAGTCGACTGCGCAAGGAAGCAACGCTCGCTGTAAAACCGCGCGATATCTCCGGAGAGCAGCGGCTTGCCCGTGACAGCGTGACGCCCGATTTCCAGTTCAGCTTTCAAAACAGACTGCGAAAGCCCTGACGCCTCAACAGCCACGCGACTTCGTTCCGCTGACTTATGGACCAAGTGGCTTACATACTCAGAATCCGCCCGCATGAGTGAAGGCACGTTGCCCGTCAGCGCCAGCTCAATAGCCGAAAGCAAGCTGGTCTTGCCCGCGCCATTTTGGCCATGAACAAGCACGATTGGCGCATCTAGCGGCACGGTGATCGTTCCGCGAATGCTCCTAAAGTCCGTGACGGTTACTGAAGTAAGTTGACTCACAACTAGGCCCGTTCATCCAATGCGCGATTCAATACCGCATGCAAATGATCTCGAACTGCAGCTACGCCGTGCGGCGCAACCTCGATGAAATTCGCAATCGTGGGTGTTAAACCATCGGTCCGCGCCGCCATTTCACCAATCGGATTCGCCGTCTTCTGAAGTGCATTGGGGATCTTGAGTGGCATAAGCACCGCCAACCAGTTCTCTAGCGCTTCTTCAGAGTCTTTGGTGTCGGTAACGCCAACAGGCAATACGCGGCATACGCGCACCAATGATTCCATTGTCTCAGCACTTGGTCTCGGCCCCGCAATTACCAACGTCACCGGCCGCTTCGAACGCGCAATATCAAGTGCGCGCGTAATGCCTTGTACATTTCGGAGAATCTTGGCGTCGTTGTCGAACGCTGTGTCGGTAACAACGATCAGGTCATGGAATGGGTGCGTACCGATGTACGCTCCTGCAACCTCGAAAGAAATCGACCCGATCTGTAACGGACTCGGTAGCGTCTTGAACCCAGCATCCTGGAGGATCTGGCCAATCCGCTCGATGGGAGTCGATGCTTTCATACGGCTACCCTAACGCGAAAATCCCGAAGTACGTCACCTATATTTGTCGCGCCTTTCAGAATTTCGCGGATGCTTACGTCGCGCGTCCCAAGCTTACCAGTGCGCCCTGGCGCCTTCACTGGGGAACGGGCAAATGCCGGATCTATTTCGGATGCATGGACCACAATCAGATCGTCGCCATCGACGAGGTGGCTGTGCTGGCGAAGCCGCACGGCGGCACTACTGTCCCTTGCTAGAAGCACCTTGGCGGTTGCGGTTGCGGTAACGAGGCGCAGGGTCCCAGATGACAGATCGGCCACGTCGGACAGTTCAAGCGTCCAATGGCCGTCACGTATGCCCAAACCAAGAATCGCCACTGCGACACCAACTTCGCAAAGCCCGCTGGAGGGCAAACTCAAATCAGAGTCGATCTGTTGTACGGGGAACGAAGTTAACGGGTGGTAAGGTCGCGGTACATCGCATGCGCGCCCATCTCTAAACATGGAAATTGCACGTGCCTGGTAGTCGATCAACTGCTGGACGAATTCAACGCTACCTGTTTTGCCGAAGCTCGCAATCTCGTCTCGTAGCTTTGTAATTCCGTTGAAGATTTCATTGCGATCCGCTGGCGGCAACGCGGCAATCACGCGCAGCGCCAAGTGCTTCAGTTTTTCTCCAAGGACGTGAAGCACCAACGCGCTTAGCAGTTGCTTCGCGTACGCCCGAATCAATGAGCCATCATTTATTGCGGCTCTATTGTCAGGCGTGTAGGTCTCCAGATAGTGATTTTGAAGGAGCGTCGCTTGGTCGCCCCCAAGTTGTTCTCCCGAAAAGACCAGGCTTGGTTTCGCCTTGTCCCACTTCCAGGGACTCTTTTCCTGAGCTTCTGCAAAGAGGGCTTGAACGTTTTCGTCTTGAGCAGAAAGACCAACGATGAGTGTCGGTCGGTTTAACGCGAGCTTTAGGAGGCTGGCAACCATGGCTTTGTGTTCTTGGTCCGAAAGCCAAGCTATCAACTGCTGCCTTCGTGCAATCAGAAATCTACGGTAGCCAGCTTCATCGGCGACAGCGCGTATGGCGCATCCGTGAAACTTATAGATTCTGCTTTGTCGGTCAGGTTCTTTGAGATTGTCACTGCTCACGCATACGACGCACGGCTGCGCGCTGGACAATTGGTCAGCAGCTTTCTCAACGAGCCCGTCCCAGTTTGCGGTCGCAACTTCCGACGCCACACCTTCCAGGACCAGAATCGCCATGCACAGGTGTTCCACATCTGGCGGGATCAACGGGTTTGCGTAGGTTGCACCTACATTGACACCATTCCACAACAGAAAGTCATCGGGCTCGGTGCCAACCTTCACGTCTAACAACCGCGCATAGTTGTTTCTCAGGCGACGCGCGAATTCCTCGGCGACCGGCCATGTGTCGACCGGCTGACCAAGGTCTATCTTTTTTCGCTCTTCGTCCGAGGGCGCCGCCAAATCGAGCGCGCGCTCCAGTGACTTCTTAAACTCGCAGTTGGCGTCGCCCGGATTGATGTTGCTGCGCAAGAATTCGAGGGTACGCGGAATGATCTTGAGCAGACCATCGACACGACCGAGTGATATTCCGGACCCGAGCCAGAAAGCGTAGTGGTTCTGAGCAACCCCACTGGCGACCGCCTCGAACGGGCCATCCAGAAGCGCCAAAGTTTCTCTTATTGTTATTGTTTCTGCCGTGGGATCCATAAAACCGGCTCTTCTGTGATGCTGCTGTCCAACTGCAGCCCAACGGTACGGGAGTGCCTGGGCCACCCCATGACTAACAATACTAGACTACCGGACTCCCAATGCCGCGACAGGATGCAATTCTGTGACGCCGGGCCACAATAGATAGACGCAGCTCAGGGAGATTCAGCCTGGAATCTACGCAATCTTGCTGTAGAGCTAGGTCAGTCGAAATCATCCCAGCTCGACGCGTCATGGCCCTTTCCATGCGGCGGAGCAAATCGATATCGCCCTGAGGGTGACGCACCAATCGCATCCAATGCCGGACCCAGCATCGACCAAATCTCCCGAGAAAGTTTCGCGTTCGGCGAAACCGAAGGCTTGTTGGTCTTAGGATGCCGCATCAAACAACCCTGACTGTGAAGCTTTCGATCAATCTGGTTGACCCGAGTCAACAGCCTTGCGACCTTCAGGAAGGCCGGGCCGTCGCCGGGCGAATGTAGTCCGGGCATGTAAATCGTCTCGACTAGCCAGTCCCACGTCGCGCGCTCTGCTGGCGACAGCACTGTCCCGACTGGCAATGCGGGAGGTGCAGCCGTCTTGGGTCGATCTGTGCGAACACGCTCAGGGTGTTTCGCAGATTCGCCAGCTATCAATCGCAATAGTGTTGGTGTCGGGCGCTGGCCCACAAAAAAAATCTCGCAACTGGAGCCGCGAAAATTCGAGCAAAGGTCACGCTAGCAAGCGGCGCGTGCAGAAATCCCGTGCCCCCCCCCCGACGTGCGGACACGCCTGACGCGACACGAAGTGCAGCGTCATGTCCAAAGTTGGGAAGGAAGTTGAGAAGGCCGGCGACGCGCGCGCATCCGGCTGATTCTCATAGAAGACTGGCGGAGAGAGAGAGATCCACATCGCCTCCCGAAGAGCTTGTTTCTAAGCGACTTTCCGAACTTCCCCGAAAATCCATACCTCGCGAAATACCCCGCGAGAACAGCCATTCTTGTTGACAAGGCTTCCCTAGTAGCACCAACTGATGGTCACGTAACCTGGGCGCATTGGCCTTCCTCGTCAAATCTCCTGCCTGGTCGCGAGCCAAGAATCCTCGATGTGTCTGTACCCGGCTTTTGGAGATCCTTCGTCACCAGCATCCCGGTTGCGCGAGGAAAGCTACGGCGGACCAGAACGCACCTTCGCTGTGTCGACGCTCGTCCAGTTGCCCGAATCTGCCGCCCGTTCTATCGCCGTCATCACCTGTTGAACCCTGAGTCCTTCCGCGAAGTCCGGCGACGCAGCTGTGCCATGGCGTATGGCTCGGAGCAGATTGCGCACTTCGATCACCTTGAGATCATTGATGCCGAGGCCATGCCCTGGCGCGGGGCAAAACGCGGCATAGTCCGGGTGTTCTGGTCCCGCGAGGATGGTACGAAACCCGCGGCGGCCAGCCGTGTCATCGACGCGGTATATCCGTAGTTCGTTCATGCGCTCCTGATTGAACTCGAGAGTGCCTCGCGTACCTATCACTTGCACGGTGAGGCCACACTTGTATCCAGCAGCGACACGGCTGATGTCCAGAGTCCCCGGAACACCGGAAGCAAACTCGACAAGGGCATGCGCGAGGTCTTCGTTCTCCACCGTACGACTTTTTCCGGTGGAGACTTCCGTACGCTGCTTGTGCACGGTGCGCAATACGCCATTGACGCGGGTGATCGCACCCAACAACACATGCGCCATGTTGATCAGATGCGAACCCAGATCCGCCAACGCACCTGAGCCTGCCAGGCTGCGCTCGCACCGCCAGCTGAACGGAGTCTGTGGATCGCACAGGTAGTCCTCGACGTAGTGGCCGCTGAATGCCACGACTTTGCCGAGCTCGCCAGCGTGAATCATCTGCCGCGCGACCTGGACCATGGGATTGCAGATGTAGTTGAAACCGATGGCGTTGCAGACCCCGGCGCGGGTGGCCGCCTCGACGATGGCCGCGGACTGTTCGACGTCCAGTGCCAGCGGCTTTTCGCAGTACACGTGTTTGCCAGACGCCAGGGCGGCCAGCACCATTTCCGCATGCAGGTGATTGGGTGTGCAGATGTCGACGACGTCGACGTCTGGATCTGCGACGAGCTGGCGCCAATCGCCAGTGTAACGGCCGAATCCCAATGTCGACGCGGCCTCGCGTGCGCGGTCGGCCGTGTTGTCGGCGAGCACGGTGCACTCGACGGTGAATTCCGGGCCAAAGGTCGCGGCGGCAGAATGCAGTGCGATCGAGTGCGCGCGCCCCATGAACCCGCTGCCTATCAATCCAAATCTGATCGGTGTCGCCATTCGACCTGCCCCGGTTCTTGAATTCGGATATCCAGAAGTATAGGGTCGTGGCACAAGAATTCCACCAAACGCTGTAATTGAAATTTTTCAACTACCAAGGGGCGTATGAAACCTTCTCGCTTGAAAGCAACGTTGACCGATCTTCACCTGTGGATTCCGCTCACGGTGCTCGCCATTGGCATCGGTCTGCTGGCAGCAATCGCATGAGCACCCCCGCCCGGGGTTCATTCCCGACCTTGCATACCGTCGGAGTAATGTCCGGCATCGCGGCGGGCGCATGGTTGGGTTCGGCCGAAGCGCCCACCAAGCTGGTCACGATGGGCTTTTCCCCTTTCGTGATCTCCCTCGGCATGGTCATGGGTGTTTTCGTTGCGCGATGGACCATCCCCGTCGCGCTCAAGGGAACTGGCTACGTCTTCGATGATCTGCGGCAGAAGCCACATCTCATCGTGTGGGGAATCGTTGCGGGGATGCTTTGGGCGGTCGCCAACACCCTCACCGTATTCGCGATCAGGGACGTCGGCCTGTCCATTGCGTTTCCTCTCTGGAATCTCAACAGCCTCATCGGCATGTTCTGGGGCTGGTTGCTCTTCAACGAATTGCGGGGAAGCGGGTCGCGGCAACGGCTGATCGTGCTCGGGGGCGCGGCGGCCATCGTGATTGGCGCGTGCCTGCTGGCGTATGCGACTACCAACCACGATTCTTCGGGCAATCGCGAGGCCGCGACGCTAGGTACCCTCGCCGCCTGCGGCGCGGCCCTGCTTTGGGGAACCATGTACATCCCCTATCGCAAGGCATACATCAGCGGGATGAACCCGTTGTCGTTCGTTACGGTGTTCACCATCGGGGAGTTGGGTACCGTGTTCGCGCTGGCGGCGATCTTCGATGGCGGCGTCGCGAATGTGTTCGACTCGCTGGCGCAGGCCAAGCCCGTACTGTTCTGGTTGTTCCTGGGCGGGTTCTGCTGGGTAATCGGCGACCTGTTCCAGCAATACGCTGCCAAATACATAGGCATCAGTCGCGGCATCCCCCTGTCAAATACCAATCAGCTCTGGGGTCTCGCCTGGGGTGCATTGGTGTTCGGTGAGCTGGCGAACATGTCAGGCTCGGCGACGTTCGTCGTGGGCGGGTCTCTGATCATGATCGCCGGTGCGGTGGCCATAACCTTCGCGGAGGCCCCCGCGGACGAACAATGGCACTGGCGGCAGGCGATGGAACGAGAGTGCACCCGCTACGGCCTCGATCGCGAACAGGTAGCTGCCGCCGTCACGGGTTCCGACGGCCGGGACGGCGTCAGAACGCGCGCGCGTTCATGGGAGTTGCTCATCGTTGCAGCAGCGATATCGATATTCGTCTGGCTCGGGTTGAACGCGAGGAGCCCGGGAATGGAGATCGACCGGCCGTGGATGCTGGTGATCGTAGCGGCTTCCCTGGCGTTGCTCGTAGCCGCCGTCGCGGTTCTCTGGAAGCGCACACGCTTCTCTTGATGCTACTGCCAAACCACTAGAGCTCTTTAGGCCCCATCGAGCAGAACCGGTCGCGAGCCCTGAAGAGAGGGGGTGGGCCCGCGACCGATTTGCCAGGCTCACGCGTTCTCGGTCCACCCGACAAACGCGTGAGACTTTCGCCGACGGCCACGTGCGGGTGACCGTTCGGAAGACTCCCGCGCGTCAGGCTGGACACATGTTCGTGAGCCATCCAACCAGTCGCGCCAATGATTTCCCGACTATTTGAAGAGCGAGCTCGCGAGGAGGTTCAAATGACCGAAGCCCTTGCTCGCATACTCGAAAGACGGCGCGACCACGGGGTCCTGTTCGGCCTCGACGACCAGCCAGCCGGAGTAACCGACCTTAGCCAGGGGCGCGAGCACCCGGCGGTAGTCGACCAGGCCATCGCCCGGCACGGTGAAGACCCCGTCCAGCACCGCGTTCAGGAAACTCGAATCCCGATTCACGACGCGTTCCAGGATGGAAGGCCTGACGTCCTTGCAATGCACGTGGACAATACGCGCGGCGTATTTCTCCGCCATCTCGAACAGAGATGCGCCAACTCCCGCATACGTCAGATGTCCCGTATCGAAGAGCAGCCCGACCGACTCTCCAGTGCCCTCCATCATCGCCTGGACATCGCGCTGCGATTGCACGACCGTCCCCATGTGATGGTGATAAGCGAGCCGGAGACCCTCGGCTTTCATGCGATCCGCGAGCGCCGTGAGCCTTTCGCAGAATACCGGCCACTCGTGACGCGCGAGATGCGGCCGCTGAGACACCGGCGTGCGCTGATCGCCGTGAGAGCAGCGCGAAACCTCCGCAAAGACCATCACGTCGCAACCCAACGAGTGCAGCAACTCGAAGTGGCTGGACATCGCGTCCCACTCCGCGTCGACGCTCCGTTCCAGCAATCGGCCGCTATACCAGCCCGACACGAGCTGCAGGTCGTGTGACTTGAGGATCGGGCGAAGCTGCGCCGCTACGCGCGGGAACTTGTTGCCCAGTTCGACACCCGTGAACCCCGCCTGGCGGGCTTCACGCAGGCAGGTCTCGAGAGAGGTCTCCTGCCCCAACGAGGGCAGATCGTCGTTCGTCCAGGTGAGCGGATTGATGCCCAGTTTCACGGTCATTCTTCGCCCCGAAGCTTTGAGAGCTCGCCCTGATACGTTTCAAACGCCCTGGCGACCCTGGGGTTCTGCGACACTTCCGGAAGCGCGACGTCCCACCACGCGCCACCCACGTTCGGACTCGCAGTGGGATCGGTATCGATGACCAACACGCAGGTTCTCGATTCCGAAGCGGACTCGGCCAGCGCGGTTTCCAGCTCGGCCACGTTCGCGACCTTGCGCGAGACGGCGCCAAGAGCGGCCGCGTGGGCGACGAAATCCACCTTCGGCGCGTTGTCATCCAGCAGGTTGTTGAAGGCATCGCCACCCCGCGAAGTCTGCAGGCGGTGAATACAGCCGAAGCCCCGGTTGTCGAGGAGCACGATCGTGAGCTTGAGACCCAGCGCAATCGACGTCGCGATCTCTGAATTCATCATGAGATAGCTGCCGTCGCCCACCATGACGACGACATCGCGTTCCGGTTTCGCGAGCTTGACGCCCAGCCCGCCCGCGATCTCGTATCCCATGCACGAGAAGCCGTACTCGACGTGATAATCGCCAGGCTCGCGCGACTTCCAGAATTTGTGGAGGTCACCCGGAAGACCGCCCGCGGCGCAGACGACCGTCGTCTTGCAAGTTGCCATACGGTTCACGGCGCCTATCACCTGGGCGTCGGTAGGTAGTTTGGCTGGCGCGCTCCGGGTCACGGCGTATGCAGCTCGCTCCCAGCCCTCCTGGCATTGCTTGACGGCAGCGCTCCACTCCTTGCGATCCGGAGGGTCGCCCATCTGCTTGTCGAGCTCGTCCAGGGTCCGCGCGACATCCGCTTGCAATGCCAGTGCATCGTTCTTGGCGGCATCGAGCCGGCAGACATTCACGCTGATCAACCCTAGCGCGGGCGCGGCAAACAGGGAATTCGAAGCTGTCGTGAAGTCCTGCAGGCGGGTTCCCAGGGCGATGATGAGATCTGCCTTCCGCGCGAGCTCATTGGCCGCGCTCGTGCCGGTGACGCCGATCGCACCGACGTTCTGCGGATGATCGAAAGGCAGCGCGCCCTTCCCCGCCTGCGTCTCCGCGACAGGTATGCGATGGAACTTGGCGAATTCAGCCAGCTGATCCGTCGCCTCGGAATACAGCACTCCACCACCGGCGATGATGAGCGGGGATCGGGCTCGGGAAATCCTGCTGGCCGCCTCGCGCAAGCGGTCGGCAGTGGCTCCCGGGCGGCCCGGCATGTGCACGCGAGGCTCGAAAAAGCTTTCAGGGTACTCATACGCTTCCGCCTGCACGTCCTGTGGCAGGGCCAGCGTGACCGGGCCGCACTCGGCCGGATCGAGCAGCACATTGATCGCCGCGGGCAGGCTGCGGAGAATCTGCTCGGGCCGAGTGATGCGATCCCAGTAGCGCGACACGGGCTTGAAGCAGTCGTTCACGCTGATCGTCGGATCGCTGAAGTCCTCTAGTTGCTGGAGCACGGGGTCCGGCCGCCTGCTCGCAAACACGTCACCCGGCAGCAGCAGAACCGGCAGGCGGTTCACGTGGGCCAACGCCGCGGCGGTTACCATGTTGGTCGCTCCGGGACCGATCGACGTAGTGCATGCCAGAAAACGGCGACGCCGTTGCGCTTTCGCATAGGCGACGGCGGCGTGCGCCATGGACTGTTCGTTGTGTCCCCGATACGTGGGGAACTGATTCCGCACTGCCGAGAGTGCCTCGCCGAACGCGGTGACGTTGCCATGGCCGAAGATGGCGAAGATGCCGGGGATCAACGGCACCGTCTGCCCATCGATAATCGTCTGCTGCGCGATGAGGTACCGCGTCAGTGCCTGGGTAGTGGTGAGTTTGACAGTCGTGCTCATGACTCAGCCCGCCGCCTGGACGCGTTGCTCATACCCGGCCTGGCGCTGCGCGCGCCAGGCCTCTATCAATCTGCGATAGCGGCGCGCCATGTCCTCGACGGCCGCTTCATCGCTGGTCACTCCGCGCAACCAACCATTGGCCGCTGCGCTGAAGATGCTTCGACCCACCGCGAACCCGCGACAGACCGGTGATTGCGCCGCCTGCGAGAATGAGAGCTGCAATTGCTCTTCAGGTGCGTCGAGCCCCAGCAGCAGAACTCCATTGCACCACGGGTCCCGCGCCTGGATGAGCTCGCCGATCGCGCGCCACGCATCCGCGGTTTGAGACTCGAGTTTCCACCATGCCGGGCGGATACCGATGTTGTAGAAGCGCTTCAACACGCGAAGCGTCGTGTCATCCTGGATCGGTTTGCCTCGTCCGGCGCTGATGAACTCGAGCATGAGGTCGCGATCGAGAGCCAGCGCAGCCTGGTAAAGCTCGTTGATCTTGTGTTCCTGCTCATACCGGAGGTCGATCGGATCGTCGGGATGATAGAAGACGAGACACTTGATCACGTGATGCACCGGCCACGCCCGGATGTTCAATGCCACGTTGTCGATGCCTTCGAACTGCAGCGGACGCGAACCGGGGAGCTCGATCGGACGGGCCACCCAAGTGTCCGAATGCGTGAGCGATTCGAGCACCGGCGTACCATGCCGGCCATCGACGATGACCCCGAGGCTACCGGCCAGCGTGCTGTCCTCGGTCACCCGCTCGACGGCGCGGGCGATCAGTAGCTTGAAATCGGCGATGAGTGCGCGCGGCCTGCCGGCGTCGTCCGCCATCTCTTCCAGCTGCTTGCGATGATCAAAGGCGAGCACGAACAGGTCGCCGGCCGTCCTGCGGCGCACGGTGGTCGCATGGTGCATGTGCAACAGGGTGGCATCGAGATCCGGCCGGCGGACCGGCACCGCGCGAGTCATGAATTCCTTGAGCTCAGCCTGGCTTGGCATGGCCGGGCTGCAGGCGTGGCGGCTCACGACCAGTGCGCCGCAGGCATTGCCCAGTCGGCCGCATTCCTCGAGCGACGCATTTCGCAGCCAGCCTGACAGAAAGCCGCTCAGGAAAGCATCGCCGGCGCCGAGGACGTTGAGCACCTCGACGGGGAAGCCGGGCTCGACCAGTGCCTCGTCCAGATCGTCCGGCACCGCGCCGGGAACGATCACGCATCCAGACGCGCCGCGCTTGATGACGATCACCGCCGATGTCAGCGAGCGGATCCTGCGGATCGCCGCGATCACGTCTTCGGTACCGCCCGCGATGCGGATTTCTTCTTCCGTGCCCACCACCAGGTCACACAGCGGGAAGAGAGGCTGTATCGACGCGGTGACAGTTTCGCTGGCGACGAAGCGCGAAGCGCCATCGCCTGCGGCAGTGAGCTTCCACAGTACGGGGCGATAGTCGATGTCGAGAACGCAGCGGGTGCCATTCTTCCGCGCCCATCGGAACGCCTGCTCCACTGCGGCTCGCGTGCGGTCGGTTGACAGGTGCGTGCCTGTCACCGCGAAGGCGCCGCTGCTCGCGATATAGGCCTCGTCGAAATCGTCGACGCAGACGCCCATGTCGGCGCAATTCTCGCGGAAGAAAATGTGCGGGTACGAACCCGTGCCCTCGATGCCGAGTACCACCGATGCCGTGAGGCGATCAGGGTCGGTCTTGACGTGGCTGACGTCCGCGCCGAATGCAGCGAGCGCCTCGCGCACGAAGCGACCCATGTGCTCATCGCCGACGCGGGTGAGCATCGAACTGCGCAGGCCCAGGCGTGCGACCCCCGCGCAGAGATTTGCGGAAGAGCCCCCCAGATACTTGGTGAAGCTCTGCATGTCCTCCAGGCGGCCGCCAATCTGCTCGCCGTAAAAGTCGACGGCAGCGCGCCCGAGGCAGATGAGGTCCAGCGATCGCGTCATTTGGCTTTCTCTTCGAGATGCGGACGCCAGTAGTCGGCATCCGCCTTCAGGGTCCAGGTGTGATCCGCCGTGAATTCCGGCGAGGTATAAGGATTCCCCGCGAGGTGACGGATCACCCACGAGTAGTACATGGCATAGCCCGGGGCAGCGCATTGCGCATGATCGAGCCCCGCGGGAATGTGGATGGTGTCGAAGGCGCGGACCTTCACCACGTCCTCACCCAGTTCCGCATGCCCGTACCCTTCGGGACGTGAGAAGCGGTAGTGGTAGATCTCGGGCTGCGGGTGATGGTGTGGCGGATAACTCGACCATCCGCCGGGAAATGTCACGACTTCTCCCAACACGAGCTGCGCCTGGGGCGGCGAATTGCGTCCATCGAATGCGGTGCGCACGTATCTCAGCGCACGTTCGCCCACCAGGCCCTTGCCGCGGTACTCATTGGGAACTTGGGCAGGGTTGAAGATGCGCCCCTCAAAGCGCGCCTCGTTGGCGCAATCGTAGACCGTCCATTCGACGTCGCCGATCGCCTCCAAAGTAACGGCCGAACCGGCGCTCGCGTGCAGGCAACTGCACGATTCGTCGAAGAGTGACGCCCGCGATACGCGGAATGCCTTGCCGTCCACCGTGCCCGCGGACTCGCCCGCCATCAGCAACCACGCGGTCTCGCGGACGACCCGGATCTGCTTGTGCTCGCCTGCCTTCATCCGCAAGACGCCCAGACCGAGCCCGGAGATGTTGTCCGGTGCTGAACAGACGGTGATCGCCGTGAACCCGGGCCCAAAGCCGCTCCGGAAGCTTTTCAGATGTTCATTCATCACGGTGAGAGCGCCGGCGAAGGCTCTCTCTGCTCCTTCATGTCGGGAGCGCCACTACGCACTCCCCATCAGCTGACGGTAGCGGATTGGAATGAAAGTTTCAATGAGTCCACTATATGGAACACCGATTTCAACCCGACAGCGTGACCGCTTTTCCGGTGACGAGCGACGCCTGCGCGGCGTCGGCGAGCTTCAGCGCGCGACGACCATCTTCACCGGTGGCCAGCTCGACCTTTTTGCCCTGCAGGGCATTGAGAAAATCCTCGAGCTCGAGCCGGTAGGCCGCGGCATAGCGTTCGAGGAAGAATGGCAAAGCGGGCTCTGTCGTGAACCCGTTTTCATGAGCCAGGGTCACGCTCGTCGAGGTGTGATTGGCGGCGGACAATGCGCCCTTCGATCCAAATACTTCGATGCGCTGGTCGTAGCCGAATGCGCAACGCCGGCTGTTGGCGATCTGGCACATCGTGCCGCTCGCAGTGCGCAGCATGACCATGGCCGTGTCGACATCCCCGGCCGCGCCGATGTCGGGATTCACCAGGGCGCTGCCACGGGCGAATACTTCGACCGGCTCCTCGTCCAGCAGCCACCGTGCCATGTCGAGATCGTGGATCATCATGTCGCGGAACAGGCCGCCGGAGCGAGCGATGTATTCGACAGGCGGCGGCGCGGGGTCGCGGCTGATGATATGGACTGTCTCGATCTTGCCGACCGCGCCCGTCTTGCTCTCCTGCCTGAGCTTGGCGAATGACGGGTCGTAGCGACGATTGAAGCCCATGAACAATGGAGTGCGCTGGCGTCGCACGAACTCCAGGCAGGAGTCGGCGCGCTTGATGTCGAGATCGAGCGGCTTCTCGCAGAAAACCGCCTTGCCGGCGCCCGAGGCGCGCTCAATCCAGTCGGCATGTGTGTCGGTGGAACTCGCTATCAGGACCGCATCGACATCGCTGGTCAGAGCGTGTTCGGGCGCGACGACCCTGGCGCCCCACCGGGCAGCGAGCTCGCTCGCTGCCTGCGGATTCGAATCCGTTACGTGCACGAGGCTGCCTCGCCCGCTGCGGACTATGTTCTCCGCGTGGATCTTGCCGATCCGGCCGGCGCCAACGAGCAGAAATCGCGTCATTTGATCGTATCCTTCATGTGGTGATCAGCGGCCTCGCTGCTTTCCGTCCATACCGAAGGCGTAGCTGATCACCAGGGTCTGGGCCAGACAGAGCGAGGCGGTGAGTGATCGGAACTGGCGGACCTCGGCGTCTTTTATCTCGAAGGCGACATCGGAGGCCGCGGCTATCGGGCTCAACTTGCTGTCCGTGATCGCGAGAATCCGCGTCTTCTGCTTTTTCGCCGTGGCCACGATCTCGACGGTTTCGGGCGCATAAGGCGCGAAGCTGGTGGCGATCAGGAGGTCTTTCGACGTGAGCATGGTGCTCTGCTCGCCCAGCATCCCGGCGACCCCGTCCAGTAGATAGGCGCGCTTGTCGACGTGACGCAGGGCATACGCGAGATAGGCCGCCACGGGGAAGGAGCGTCGCAAACCCACGATGTAAACGGACGCCGCGTTGCGGATCATTTCCACGGACTTTTCGAGGTCCCCCTTCTTCACCGTGGACTTCAGGTGCTCGAGCGCCAGGATGTTGCTTTCGGCGAACTCCTGCAGCACGTCCTGGGGCGCGAGAGCTCCGTTGGAACCCGCCCGCCGGTTGAATTCCCGGATGCGCTCCGCGTAGCTCGGGCTCGGCGGGCTCGCGATCATTTCGTCGCGGAAGAGATCCTGCATCTCGCTCGCGCCGTCGTAGCCAAAGGTCTTCGCAAACCTGACGATCGTCGACGGCTGAACTTTGCTTCGTTCAGCGATCACGGCCAACGTCTGCAGCGCGATTTCATTCGGGTTGTCGAGCACGTACTGGGCCACTTGCTGTAGCCGCGGACTCAGCTCTTCGTATCTGCGCACGATGTCCGCCCGCAGGTTCTCGAGGTTTTTCATGTTGGCAGCCAAGGTAGTGGCCCTCAGTGGCACAGGCGTTCCGGATGTTACTGTCACGGCAACGTTTGTTCCATGCGCCATTGCCGGGGTGAATTGGGCTGCGCGTTCATGAGTCCGGACCATATCATATGGAATGAATTTTTCATCTCATTCTGTTGTGGAATTTTGCTTCCGCGCTTAGGCTCCCGCGAGGCTCGACCTCGTGTCCGGGCCGACATATATAAGAGTCACCACCCGAGGGTTTCGAATGAGCCTGGATGTCGCCGAACTCCTGGACGCAATGATTGCCGCCGCCAAGCACGCAGGCGACGGTCTCGTGAGAGACCGAGGGCGTGCCGCCTCTCTCGACGTGCGCAGGAAGTCGGGCGCCGACTTCTACTCCGAGGCAGACCTCAATGCGGAAGCCACCGTGCGCAACCGGCTCGCCGAGGTGGCGCCCCGATTCGGCTTCCTCGGTGAGGAGGGCGGCTTCGTACCGGGACAGGATGCCGAGTCGGTCTGGATCGTGGACCCCCTGGACGGCACCACGAACTTCTTGCGGGGCAGCGTGCTTTTCGCCGTGAACATCGCGCTCGAGATACGACGTGAGATCGTCGCCGCCGTGACCTATGTGCCTCTGATGAACGAGATGTTCCATGCGCGCAAGGGCAACGGTGCATTCCTCAACGGCAAGCCCATCCGGGTTTCTGATCGAGACAGCATCGACGATGCATTGCTGGCTGTCGGAATCCCATTTGGCGAAAAGCCCCGTAAGGATTACTTCCTTAGAGAGATGGACCGGCTCATGCCGAAGGTGGCCGGCATCCGTCGACTGGGCGCCGGAGCCATCGACAGCGCCTGGGTGGCCGCGGGCCGCTTCGATGCATATTGGGAGCAGAGTGTGGCCGCCTGGGACATGGCCGCTGGAGCGCTTTTGATCAGCGAAGCCGGCGGCGTCGTGAGCGACACCGCCGGCCATCGACTGGACGTTCGAGGCGGCACGTTTCTCGGCTGCACGCCGAAAATACACGCCGCACTGCTCGAAGCGCTGGCTTCTGAGAGCGCCTAGAACTTCACGCTGAATCCGGCCAGCGCGCTCCACGAGTACATTTCATTCTCCGCCATGCGCGAGCGATCGCCGCTGAAGTAGCGCAGCGGCTCGTCGGTCAGGTTGGTGAACTGGATGAACGTCGTCCACTGCTCGTTGAAGTCGTAGCTGGCCTTGAAGTCGAGTTGCCCGTGCGTGTCGATGTACAGATCCTGCGACGCATCGTCTCCCAGCGCGTACAGGTACTCGCTGCGGTAGGCGTAGCCCAGGCGAAGCTCAAGACCCGATTTCTCCCAGTACACCGACAGGTTGCCGACCTGGTCGGACTGGAGGAAGAACGGCACGGAATCGTCGCGATCGAACACATCGGCCTCGCTGTCCGTCCAGGTGTAACTGGCAGAGAGTCCGAAGCCGCTCCAGAATCCCGGTAGATTGACGAACTGCCGCTGGAAACCCAGCTCGACGCCGACGATCTCGCCGGTCTGCGCGTTCTGTGGCTGAGTGATCTGGAGGTCGGTGTAGAAGCGCCCTTCGAATGTGACGTCTTCGAGGTCCTGAACCCGGTTGAAGATCGGGTTGTCGATGTCCTTCATGAACACACCCGCGGACAGGAGGCCACCGTCGTCGGTGTACCACTCGACCGTCAGGTCGTAGTTCGCTGATTCGAGCGGATCGAGATCCGAATTGCCCGCTTCGATTTCGCCTTCGAATTCACCAGGGTCGCCTTCCTCCAGCTCGAAGATGCGGAAGGGGACGTTCTGCTCATAGGACGGCCGACCGATGGTGTTGGTCCAGGCCGCCCGAAGCAGGAGATCTTCCTGGATCGCCCAGGTCATCTGCAGCCCAGGCATCCAATTGGTGTAGTTCTTGGTGCCAGTAACCTGCGGCGGCGGGTTCGCGGCGTCACCGTCGACGAACACGATGTCATACGCCTGGAAGTCCGTCTCTGTCTTCTCGACCCGGACGCCGCCGATGAAGGTGGCGGTGCCGACGTCCAGCGAGGCCATCACGTAGCCGGACGTGACGTCTTCCGAGACCTCGTAATCTACGCCATAAGATTCAGCGATGGTGTCGGAGTCGCTGACCTCGAAGTTGGCTTCGTTTTCGCGGAAGAAGGCTTCGGCCGCGTTGAAGTCGGGCGTGGGGCCGAACGGATAGTAAGGCCGCTCGCTTCGATAGAAGGACGGGTCCCCGGCGTGCGCGAACTGCGAAAGCAGCAAATCGCCGTCAAACCCGTCGTAAACAACCAGGTCCTGGTCGCTGGTGCTCTCCCGGCTGATCAGCTTGGCGCCGAATTTGAAGAAGCCTTTGTTGTCTCCGAACGTGATGTCACGTTTGAAATCGGCCTGCCCGATGTGCAGTTCTTCCTCGATGATCTGGCCGCCACGTGAATGCTCGTTGAATTCGAAGTTCGCGGGATCCTGGAACTCGGGGCCCGCCGAGACCACCCAGAATCTGTCCGACGTGTCATACGACATCGGAATCTCGTCGGCGAGCTCGAAGGACCACGCGTTGTCCTGCGGCGTATCCTGCTCGGTCTTGCCGAGAGTTGCTGACAAGCCGATCGTCCAGGCGCCGGGCGTGAACTCGCCGCCTAGGCTGGACGATGTGATCTTCTGGATCTCGAATCGGCGGCTGTTGGCGCGTTCGCCCTCGCCCTCGGTGAACGTTCCGGACGTGGCCGTCTGATTGATGAGATCGCCGCCGCGGTAGTCGTACGTCAACTCCGGCTGCAGCTCCGTGTCCTCGTATCGATTGAAGATGTTGCGCCAGTACAGCTTGACGTTCTCGTTGGGGCGGAACTCAAGGTTGGCCACGACACCCTTGCGCACGCGCCGAATCAGGTAGTCGCGCAGGTTCATTTCGTCCGGGACGAGAAAATCACCCTCCTCCTCCCAGGGATCTCCGCCCTGGACATTGTGCGAAGTGAATTCCCGATCGGAATAGCTGGCCGACAGCACGATGCCGAAGCGCTCTTCTCCGAATACGCGACCCCATGCGAGGCTGCCGCCGAACGGATTTTCACCACCCAGGTCGTAGTAGCCGAAGTCCGCCGAGGCCGAGAAGAACCGTCCATCCGGATCGTCGAACGCGCTCGGAGTCACGATGTTGATAGACCCGCCGATGGCGTTGCCATCGAGATCGGGTGTAACGGACTTCACCACCTCGAGCTTGGCCAGCAGGTTTGCCGGCACGGTGTCGAGCGCCACGCGGCGTGTGTCGCCTTCGGGCGAGCCGATGGTCTGACTGTCGATCGTGACGTTATTCAGCGCGGCATCGACGCCGCGAATGTTGACGTAGCGGCCTTCGCCCTGGTCGGTCGTCACCGAGACGCCGGTCACGCGCGCGAGAGTCTCGGCGGCATTCTGATCGGGGAGCTTTCCGGCATCGTTGGCCGTAATGGATTCCTTGATCAGCTTGGCAGACTTCTTGTCCTGCAACGCGGTGATCTGCGCCAGGCGGAAGCCTGACACTTCGATCTCCAGCAGCTGCTCGCCATCACCAGCGGCTTCACCCATCGCGATGCCCGCGACGATCGGGCCGACTTCAGGCACCGCGACGCTGCTCTTGCTGTTGGGGAGACCCACGTAACTCGCCTCGACGGTGTATGAGCCCGCAGGCACGTTACTGAATCGGTACTCGCCCGCGCGATTGGACTGCGTGGTGAGATTGAGCTCCGTGAGTCGCACCGTCGCATTCGGTAATGGACGACCCGAACCGGCTTCAGTCACCTTGCCAGTGACATCGCCCGCGAAGGAAACACTCGAGCCGATCGTTGCCGCGATGGCGGAAGCGATGAGCGAGCGACGAAATAGCTTATTCATGTATGGCCCTGCCTGAATCTGAAATGTATCCGCGGCCGATGCTCGGCACCGACCCCCACCCGTGCGTAATGGAATCAGGGTTCCATGGCGACCCCATCATAGAACGTTTGTTTCTTTCTTAGCAACAGTTGGAATTTGTGTTCTACAATTGGGTAGCCGCCCGAGAAGGGGGACGTGTTTGCGCTACCAGCAGACTGGCGTTCCCCGAGGTCGCGACGCGCTGGAAAGTTAGGGTCCACGATTCACGTGTAACTACGATGAATCCCACGGTCGGGAATCGATTTCATGCCCTCCTCAAAGGCCATCGACAAACTTCGGGCGGAAATCGTCCGCCGCCACGATCGTTTCAGCCCACGGCTGAAGCAGGTGGCGCGATTCGTGCTCGAGAATCCGAACGATATGGGTTTCGAATCATTGAGCGATATCGCGGTGCGCTGCGACGTGCGCCCCTCCACCATCGTGCGATTCGCGAAGGCGCTCGGATTCAAAGGTGGCAGTGCGCTGCAACGCCTCTTTCGGGACGAGTTGCTGGCCTCGTCTTCCAGCCATGCGTATTCCGCGAGGATCAAGGGGCTGAGCTGGCTGGAGCGCGCCGGCGTGCTGGCTGAAGGCCCGCACCGGCTGATGCAGGAATTCGCGCGCGAGAACATCAACGCGCTCACGCTGATGAAGAATTCCATTCGGAACGACCAGGTGCGCCGCGCGGTTTCGCTGATATGCGATGCCCGGACGGTGTACCTGGCGGGCGTGAGAAGGTCGTTCCCGGTCGCCGCCTACTTGAGCTACGCGCTGCGTCAGGCCGGCAAGCCGCAGGTTCATCTCCTCGACGGTCGCGCCGGCATGATGGTCGACCAGGGAAAATTGATGCGTCGTGGAGACCTGCTCATCGCCACTAGCTTCGCCCCCTATGCGTCGGAGACCGTTGGCGCGGTGGAGTGCGCGCATGTGCGCGGAGCCGGTGTGATCGCGCTGACCGACTCACCGCTGTCATCCATCGCGCGCCGCGCCGCGCTGGTGCTCGATGTGAAAGATGCCGAGGTCAAGCACTTCCGATTCCTGACCGCCTCCTTGTGCCTGGCCCAGACCCTGGTGTTGGCCTATGTCATCACGGCCACCACGAACAACGAAGATTGGAGAAACCATGAAGTCTTCTAGACGCCGATTGATCCAGCTCGGAACGGCTGCGCTCGCCTTGGGTTCGTTGCCCGCCCGGGTGTGGGCGAAAAGCTTTGGATACCCCAGGTTACTGCAGGGACCGATGCTGGGCGCCAGCGGCCCGACATCTGTGACTATCTGGGGGCGGGCTTCGGGAGCCTTGCCCGTCTCGGTGCAATACTCGACCACGCGCGAGATGCTGGATGCCAGGGTGACGCCCGCGGTCCATGCCAGTCCTGAAAACGACTTCACGGCGGTCATCCGCATCGCGGACCTCAAGCCGGATACGACGTATTGGTACCGGGTGCTCGTGGATGGCGAAGTGGACCGCTATCGAACCCAGCCGTCCTCCGCGAAGACAGCGCCGTCTCAGTCGCAGAATTTCCGCGTCGCGTTCGGATCGTGCGCTCGCCTGGCGCGTGACCCGGAACAGCGGATCTTCCGCATCGTCGAGGCCCAGTCTCCGGACCTGTTCTTCTGGCTGGGCGACAATGTCTACGCGGACGCGGAGTCCACTTTCGCCTTCGCGGATGAATACCGCCGGCAACGCAGTGTCCTGTCGCTGCAGAACGTGATCCGGCGCATACCGCAGCTGGCGATCTGGGACGACCATGACTTCGGTTACAACAACAGTGACGGCAGCTTCCCGTTCAAGGATCAGTCACTCACTGCTTTCAAGCAGTACTGGCCGAATCCGGCATACGGTGAGCCCGGCAATCCCGGTGTCTATTTCGAATACTCGTACGCTGGCATCGACTTCTTCTTTCTCGACGGCCGCTACCACAGGACTCCGAACGCGACTCCGGATGGACCGTCGAAAAAGTTTCTCGGCGACCTGCAGACGAACTGGCTGAAGCAGCGGCTGCTCGCGAGTCGCGCCCCGTTCAAGGTACTCGCGTGCGGCAGCGGCTGGTCGATGGCCGACGGGCCGCAGGGCGACACCTGGGCTGCGTTCAAGACGGCTCGTGACGATCTGTTCGATTTCATTCGCGACCGGCGCATCGGTGGAGTGGTCTGCTTGTCGGGCGACAGCCATGTGGGCGAACTCAATTGCATTCCGTGCTCGGAGCGCGGCGGCTATGACATCTACGATCTGGTCAGCTCGCCCCTCGCGCAATCATGCGACATGTCCTGGGTGACGCAGTCGCCGGAGGTCCGCATGAGGCCTGTGTATGCCGGAGGCGCGAACGTGGGCATGCTGGACTTCGTCGCGGGTGCGAACCCCTCGCTGACGTTCTCGCTCTTCAATGAATGGGGCGACATGGCCTGGAAGCCACTCACCCTCACGCCCGCCGACCTCCAGAACGGGGTCAGCAGCTGGCGCACCAAGATTGACGAGAAGGAGCTCGCGAAGCGGGAGAAGCGCTCCGCGAGCTAGCCGCTCACTGCAGTTTCATCGCGCGGGCAATCTTCTCCCAAGCCACGAACTTGAAGTTCTGCCGCTCGGCGGGCGTGATGTTGCGGCCATCCTGCGCGATGAAGATGCCCTGCGCGTAGGTCCCGCCGAGATTGGCGCTGGACACGTCGAGGCCGTCGGTTTCCGAGATGCCGTCGATACCGGACGCATCATTGGCGACGACCGAGAAACGACCCACGTATTCGTTGGCTCCTTCGCGGCGATACACGGCGTAGTCGTTCGATCCCTGGCTCGAAACGACAAGCCAGCCTTTGCCATCCGCCTGCAGGTAGAGGCCCATTCCTTCCACGTCCGCGGTGAGGTGGCCGCCTTCCGCCGTGGTATCGATCGACGTGCGTGCGGTGCCTCCATCCGGCTCCGCTGAGTAGCGCCAGAGGCCGACGTCTTCCTCGCCCAGGTACAACGCACCGTTCGAGTCATCGGCCACGCATCCCTCCGTCTGGGACTCGAGCGCGAACTCACGCACCAACTCCGCCCGTACCTTGTTCGCCGTGGCGATGAGTTTGAACTGCTTGAACCTGCCATCCGAGTCGTTCACGAAGACGTACGTCTCGCCGGATTTCGCGCTGCGATACATGCACAGCCCATAGGGGTCTCCGAGCCCCACTTCGATGACTCCTTCCGCGACATTGACCAGGCGTCGCGCCTGCGCATCGACACGATAGAGGCCCAGGCTCTTGTAAGTGCGGTTGGAAACGGCCACCAGCGCAACATCACGCCCGTCGAGCCGGAAGCCTTCGCGCAAATCCACGTTGTTGACGCGGCCGTCCTCGAGCACCTGGATGCGTTTGCCCGTCAGGTCGTACACGTCGAGGCCCCGCTTCTTGTTCGTTCCGATGACCAGCCCCAGGCTGGGATCCTTCGGGTGCGCCCAGATCGCGATGTCGTCTGCAGCATCGCCAAAATCTTCCACGGGCACAGTCTCGACGTCGGGCACGACGACGACAGCCTTCGGCGAGGGCACCTTGCGGGGCTCAATGCCAGTCGCAGACTTGAGTCTTAGCGCTTCGGCCACCGCGCTCCAGCGGACGAGCTTGGCGTTGCCACGCCCCCCTTCGTTCGACTCGTCGAACACCGCCAGCAATCCGCCGGCGTACGCACCGCCAAAGTCGAAGGCGGTCGAAGTCAACCCCTCGGATTCCCCGACGGCATCGAGATCGGTGACCTTCGCGTCGCCCGTGATCTTGAAGCGACCCAGGAGCTTGTGATCGGCGAGGTCATAGACCGTGTAACTTTCGTCCGCGACGTCGGTCGCGAGCAGATAAGCGGTCGAGGAATCCACGCGGTAGATCGCGACGCCCTTGACCTCTTCCTTGAGCGCGCCGAAAGGCGCGACGAGATCCATGGGCGTACGATTCGCCTCGAATTCGGGCTCCGCCGCCAGCTTCCAGATGCCGACGGATTCCTCGGTGACGTAGACGGACTCGGTTTCCGGGTCCGCCACGCAGTAGCCCACGCCGTCGCCGATGGGAACCGAGCGCACGAGAGTGCCGCGCACCTCGCCTCCCGCAACGTAGAGCTTCCATTGCTCGAGGAGCCCATTCGCCGCTGCGAATGCGTAGTGATCGCCGGTCACGGGGCTGCGGTAGCTGCAGAGGCCCGTGACCTCACCGCCCGTGCGGAATGCCGATTTGCTGGCCGGCAGAATGGCGAGCGTCGCGGGGTCGATGGTGAGCGCCCATAAACCTCGCTGCTTGCGATCGTAGGCAATGACCATGGCGCCCGGGTCGGCGCCAGTGCCGGCGCCATAACTCACATCGACATAGTCGAATTCGCCGGCTGTGTACTGCGCGGCCTTCTTGCCGTCCAGGGAAAACCCTTCGAGACCGCCGGTACCCGCGGTTACCAGCACGAGGCTCTTTGCAGGATCTCGGGGATGGATCCAGAACGCGACGTCGTTGCCATCATCCTGGACGCTGCCCGCCGTTTCGACCGACGCGGCGACGTCAGGAACGGTCGCGTTCGCATTGGGCGCAGATGTCGGCGCGGTCTTCGGAGCGCCGCAGGCCACCAATATCGAGGCCGAAAGGACGGTAATCGCGAGGCGGGTCGACATACATGAGTTTCCGTTTGGAATTTTCATTCCATCGTTTTATAGTGTTGGAACATGAATTTCAAGCGGCAGCCGTGCGGTGCACGCAGTCTGCCAATTTCACGGGATACGGCACACGCATGAATGCTCTCCTGCGCTGGTTTTCTCCGGGAGCCGATCAACCCCTGATCGAGGATTCCCAGCGCGTCGATGAACTCTACCGTCAGCATCGGCTGCGCATCATGCTGGCCGTGACATTGGGCTATGGCCTTGCGTACACGTGCCGCCTGGCTTTGTCGGTCGTCAAGAAGCCGTTGATCGATGCGGGCATCTTTTCCCCGACGGAACTCGGACTCATCGGTTCGGCGTTGTTCTATGCGTACGCCGTGGGAAAGCTCGTCAATGGCTTTCTCGCCGACCACGCCAACATGAAGGTATTCCTCGCGTTTGGCGTGTTGATGTCAGCCGCGATGAATATCGCGATGGGCTTCTCCACGCTGCTCACGATCAGCGTGGCGCTCTGGGCGCTCAACGGCTGGTTCCAGGGTTTCGGCGCGCCCGCGGGAGTGGTGGCGATGACCCACTGGTTCAGCAATCGCGAACGGGGTCGCTACTACGGCATCTGGAGCACGGCCCACGCGATCGGAGAAGGTCTCACGTTCCTCGTCGTCGGCGGCCTGGTAGCGGCGCTCGGCTGGCGCTTCGGATTCTGGGGCCCCGGCGTCATCTGCGTGTTCACCGCCTTGGTCATCTATGTGCTGATGCAGGACCGGCCGCGCACACTCGGCCTCCCGACGGTCAACGATTGGCGCAAGGATCACTGGGAAAGGGCGGGCCAGGCGGCCGGGAATGGCGGCCGCAGCGTACTCGCCACGCAGCTATCGATTCTCAAGATCCCCACGGTCTGGGTACTGGCGACGGCGAGCGCCAGCATTTATGTCACCCGATACGCCATCAACAGCTGGGGCGTGTTGTATCTGCAAGAGGCGCGTGGATTTTCGCTGGTGTCCGCCACCAGCTATCTGACGCTCAACACCGTCGCCGGCATCGCGGGCTGCATCGCATTCGGTTTCATCTCGGACAAGTGGTTCGGGGCTCGGCGTCCCCCTGCCAATCTACTGTTCGCCCTGGCCGAGATCGCGGGCCTCCTGCTCCTCTTTTTCGGTCCCCCGACGCCAGCGACGTTCATCGCCGCGTTCGTGCTCTATGGCATCGGCCTGAATGGGCTGGTGACTTCACTCGGCGGCCTGTTCGCCGTGGACATCGCGCCGAAGCGAGTGGCCGGGGCCGCGATGGGCCTCATCGGCGTCTTCAGCTACCTCGGCGCGGCAATTCAGGAAAACGTGACGGGTCACCTCATCGAACGCGGAATGCAGGTGACAGCCGAAGGTGTGCGGACCTACGACTTCAGCACGGTGATCTGGTTCTGGATCGGATCATCCGTGCTGTCCATGGCTCTTGCCGCGGTGCTTTGGCGTGTGAGGTTGAGAGACTGATGAAACAGCTTGAACAAATGGTCCCGGTCACGGCGACAGAACTCGGTCACTTCATCGACGGCAAGAAGACCCTTGGACACTCGGCGCGCCGGGCGCCGGTCTTCGATCCGTCGACGGGGATGCAAAGCGCCACTCTGCGACTGGCGGACGCCAGCGACGTCGATGCGGCGGTGGCTTCCGCGCAGGCGGCGGGCGCCGGTTGGGCACGGACATCGCCGCTACGTCGCGCGCGCGTGATGTTCGCTTTCAAGAACCTGCTCGAGCAGCATCGGGAAGAGCTCGCCGCGCTGATCAGCGCAGAGCATGGCAAGGTGCTGTCGGATGCGCGTGGTGAAGTGACTCGCGGCCTTGAGGTCGTGGAGTTCGCCTGCGGAATTCCTCACCTGCTGAAGGGGGAGTTCAACGACAATGTCGGCACCGGGGTAGATAGCTGGTCACTGCGCCAGCCGCTTGGCGTCTGTGCCGGCATCACGCCGTTCAACTTCCCGGCCATGGTACCGATGTGGATGTTCCCGATCGCGATCGCCGCCGGCAACACCTTCGTGCTCAAGCCGTCGGAAAAAGATCCGAGTTGCCCGTTGCGGCTCGCGGAACTGATGCTCGAGGCGGGCGCGCCGCGAGGCGTGCTCAATGTCATCAACGGCGACAAGTCGGCCGTGGACGCCCTCCTTGCCCACCCGCACGTCAAGGCGGTGAGCTTTGTCGGCTCCACGCCCGTCGCTCGCGCCGTGCAACTGGGCGCCGTCCAGCATGGCAAGAGAGTGCAGGCGCTCGGCGGCGCCAAGAATCATGCGATCGTGATGCCCGACGCCGACATGAATTTCACCGCCGACGCTTTGATGGGTGCCGCATACGGATCCGCCGGTGAGCGCTGCATGGCGATCTCGGTGGCGGTCGCGGTTGGAGATGCGGCGGATCGACTGGTCGCGGCGCTCGGTGAGCGCCTGAAGAAATTGCGCATCCGCGCCAGCGACGATGCCGATTCGGACATGGGTCCGCTGGTGACGCGCGAGCATCGCAACAAGGTGAAGGGATACGTGGACCTGGGTTGCCAGGAGGGCGCTTCTCTGGTGTCCGATGGTCGTGGCTTCACCGCGCCGGGACGGGAGAACGGATTCTTCCTCGGCGCATCTTTGTTCGATCACGTCAAACCTTCCATGCGCATCTATCGCGAGGAGATCTTCGGGCCGGTGCTCTCGATCGTGCGGGTCGCATCCCTGGCCGAAGGCCTCGAGCTGATCAATGCCCACGAGTTCGGCAACGGCACGTCGATTTTCACCAACGATGGCCGCGCGGCGCGGGAATTTTCCCAGGGCGTCGAGGCCGGCATGGTAGGCATCAATATTCCGATCCCGGTTCCCATGGCGTTCCACAGCTTCGGTGGTTGGAAGAACTCGATGTTCGGCGACATGAACGTGCATGGCGCCGAAGGCGTGCGCTTCTACACGCGCCTCAAGACGGTGACTTCACGCTGGCCCGCGAGCGGCAACAGCGTGGCGGAATACGTCATGCCTACGATGAAGTAGTCGCGTCAGGTTGCCGTCAGGGTGGTTGGAACACACTCTCGCCATGAAACACAAAATGCTGTTGGCGACGGTGGCCTCCATTCTGGCGGCCGTGGGCGGTGCGGCCGCGTTCAGCGCGGGGAGTGAGCCGCGCGAGCAGGACGAGGTCCGCGACGCGTTGAGGAAAGGCGAGATTCTGCCGCTCACCCGGATACTGGCCATCGCGGCCGAACAGGTCGCCGGTGACGTGCTGAAGGTCGAGATCGAGCGGGAGCACGGAGTGCTCATCTATGAGGTCGAGATCCTGACGGCCGCCGGCCGCGTGCGTGAGATCAAGATCAATGCCAGGTCCGGCGCGGTATTGAGCATCGAGGATGACTAGTTGCGGGCCCTGATCGTGGAAGACGATGCGTCGGTGGCCGAAGATCTCGCGCAGGCACTCGCGCACGCGGGCTTCGTCGTCGACAAGGCGTTCGATGGAGAGGCGGCATGGTTTCAAGGCAGCACGGAAGATTATGACGTCGCCATCGTCGACCTGGGTCTGCCTCGACTCGACGGCCTCTCGCTGCTCAAACGCTGGCGCACCTCGGAGCGCTCGTTTCCAATCCTGATCCTCTCGGCGCGCGGCGACTGGACGGATAAGGTCACCGGCATCGACGCCGGTGCGGACGACTATCTCGCGAAGCCATTCCAGATGGCGGAGCTCATCGCCCGGGTCCGCAGCCTGGTGCGCAGATCCGTCGGGCGAAGCTCCCCCACCATCGCCATCGGTTTGATGGTGCTGGATGCGACGCGCATGACGATCACCTATCGCGGAACGCCATTGCGGTTGTCGCAGCTCGAATTCCGGCTGCTTCACTATCTTGCGCTTCACCTCGAGCGGCCGGTGTCTGCAGGTGAACTCGCCGAGCATCTCTACGGCGGGGCCGCCGATGGCGGTGACGTGAACGCAATAGAAGCGCTGGTGACCCGCCTGAGGAAGAAGATTGACCCCGCCGCCATTCGGACGCGACGTGGATTCGGATACCACCTGGACCCGCAAGCAACGTGAGTGTCCGCTCGATCCGCATTCGGCTGCTCGTGGCGGCGGCACTCGCGATCCTGGCTTCACTGGTCGCGTCGTGGCTACTGCTGACCGTACTGTTCGAACGTCATGTCGAACGGCGCGTCGAAAGCGATCTCACGCGAATCGCGGAGCAGCTGGCCTCGAGCATCCGCACCACGATCGATGGCAAGCCGACACTCTCACAGGAACCTGGCGATCCCCGCTTCACGATTCCCGCCAGCGGCCTCTACTGGCAGGTGGCGAGTGACCACGGCGACGTGCGTTCGAGATCGCTGTGGGACCAGGCCCTGCCCGCCTCCGCGGTGGCGACTACCCATCGTTGGGCGGCGCGACTGACTCCCGGCCCACACGAACCGGAAGTGCTCGTCGTGGAGAGGGTCGTTCATCCGGAGCGGGACAGCGCGGCGGTGCTGATCCAGGTCGCGAGCGAGAACACGTCGCTATTGCAGGCGCGGCGGGAGTTTGGCGTGGACCTTGCGCTGTACCTCGCGGTGCTCTGGGCAGTCCTGAGCGCCGCCGCCTGGCTGCAGGTGAAGCTCGGTCTCGCTCCGTTGCAGCGCCTGTCGGCGGAGATGCAAGCATTGAAGCGAAACACGTTGAGTCGCCTTTCAGTCGACCATCCACCGGAAGTCGAACCGCTGGTGCGGGCGATCAACGACGTGGCGGATGCGCGTGAGAGCGATCTCCAGAAGGCACGGCGGCGATCCGCCGATCTGGCGCATGCGATGCGGACACCGCTGGCCGCCATGGCCGCGCAGACGCGTCGCGCGCGTGAATCGGGGGCGACTGAAGCCGCAGAAGGTCTTGAGAAGGCGATCCATGCCGCCACGTGGGCCGTTGAAAGTGAATTGATCAAGTCGCGCGTGGCCGTTGTGCACGACGCGAGCTATCTCTCCCACACCGACGCAGTCTCGTGTATCGAGGCGGTGCTGGGCGTGGTCGAGCGCACGGACGCAGGGTCACGACTCTCGTTCGAGACCGTGGTGGACACCGACGTACTCGTCCCGGTGGCTCGCGAAGATTTGCTGGAGGTCCTCGGCGCATTGCTGGAAAACGCCTCGCGCTATGCGCGGCGTCGCGTCCGCGTTTCAGGTGAGCCCGGCGCATCGCCGCGACTGGTGATCGAGGATGACGGTCCAGGTATTCCGGACGAGCTTCTCGCCGATGCGCTGGTTCGGGGTCGGCGTCTCGACGAGTGCGGCCCAGGCTTCGGACTCGGGCTCTCAATCGTGCAGGAACTGGCGCAGGCCACCGGAGCAACGGTCGCGCTGTCGCGCTCCGTACTCGGCGGGCTCAGGGTCGATATTCAGTGGAGTCCTCGCGCAACGGTTTCAATCTGATGGTTAGCTGACGGATCACGCGGGCGGGTCGTCAGCAGCCCGGGCGCAAATTGCACCCACACATGCTGATCGGGGATTCCTCATGCGCCGTCTGACGTTGGCTTCGTTCATCTTCAGTTTTCTGGTCGGGCTCGGAATGTTCGTGGGCTCGCCAACGGCTTTCGCCCAGGCGTCGGATGACTCGGGACGATTGCTGTATCCCGCCAGCTTCTTTTCCGCCGCACAGCCCACCACGGCATACGACATGGTGGCCCTCCTGCCGGGCTTCGCTTTCAAAGACAGCGACAGCGACGTCCGCGGGCTCGCCGGATCGTCAGGCAACGTGCTGGTCGACGGCAAACGCGTCGTTGGCAAGCATGAAACGCTCAGTGCGCAAATCCGGCGCATTCCCGCCAGCCAGGTCCTGCGCATCGAGCTCATCCGCTCCGGCAATGCGGCGATCGACATGCTCGGAGAGCCGGCGCTGGCGAACATCGTTCGGGACGACGCCGCGTCCTCACGCGGATCGCTGTCCGCGGGCTCGGCGTTTTTCAGCCGGGGGTTCCAGGCTCCCGAAATCCAGGGAGAGCTTTCTGTCAGGAATCGCTCTCGCGAAGTCGGCGTCGCCGCTGCCGCGGGCAACACCGTCGACATCGAACACGGCAAAGGGGCAAGTCCCCGCTTCGGGCCCGATGGCATCCAGGTTCGCGCCAACCATCTCACCCAGGATGAAGGTGAGCGCGTCCGGGAGATCGCGGGCAAGTTTCAGCAGACGCTGGCCGATGCGGACCTGCAGCTCAACGCGTCGTACCGCCGCGAAGATTTTCACGCTCACATCCTCGAGGCGGAACTCTTTCCAACCACGCAACGAGACCGCGTCACGGAGTTCGAGAAAGAATCGGAATCGGAGCTCACGGGGCGCTTCAACTGGACCCTTGGTGCGGGGCTGAGCATGCAGCTGTCGGCGCTGTATCGCCGCACCACCGAGGACGGCGGAGAGAGGGAGCTGTCCGACGACGGTTCCGCTCTGGTCACTCAGGACAATGACGCCGGCGAAAAGGTGATTCGCGCGTCCGCGCGCCGGGAAACCGACTCCTTCGTGTGGGATGGCGGAATCGAATTCGTGGAGAACGCGTTGCGAAGTACGAACGGCCTCAACGTCAATGGCGAGGCGATCGAGTTGCCCGGTGCATCGGTGCGGGTGACGGAGCAGCGCGTCGAGCCTTTCGCGAGTGTCACCTGGAGCGCCAGCTCCCGATGGTCGCTGGAGGCCGGCTTGCGATTCGAGTCCTCGGTATTGGAGCAGGCGGGCGACAGCCACGACCGCCGCCGGTTTGAATTCGCCAAGCCTCGCATGTCGGCGGCCTGGAACATCTCCGCTCACGATCTGGTCCGCCTCCGCGCGGAGAAGCGCGTGGGCCAGTTGGATTTCGAGGATTTCGCGAGCTCCGCGTCGCTCTCCACGGGTTCCGTGACGGCCGGCAATTCGACGCTGCAGCCGGATCACGCGTGGCGGACCGAGCTCATGTACGAGCGCAGTCAATCGTCGGGTGCGGCCTTCGGCCTGACGGCCCGCTACGATCGGATATCGAAGCTGATCGATCGCATCCCGATCGTGGGAGACGAGACATTCGACGCCATCGGTAATATTGGCAATGGCCGTCGCCTCGAATTGCAATGCGATCTGACGGTGCCATTCAAGACGGGGCTCATGCGGGATGCCACGCTCAAAGCAAACGTTCTCTGGCGTGACAGCCGCGCCATCGATCCAGTTTCCGGAGCCCGGCGATCGATTTCGGAGGACTTGCCGTGGGAGGGCAGTCTCGAATTTCGCAAGAACATCGATTCCCGAAACCTTCACTGGAGTTTCGAGTACACGCTCCCCAGCGTTTCGCGCGAATACCGTTTCGACGAGGTCAGGACCGAGCGCCTGGGCGACATGGTCAACCTCTCGGCCGGATGGAAACCCACGCCGCATTGGGACATGCGAGTCTACGCTAACAACCTTCTGAACCGGGCGGCGACCCGGGAACGTCTCGTGTATTTAGCATCGCGCGCAGGTTCGTCCCCTTCATATGTCGAAGCGCGCACGCTGAAAGTGGGCGTCTACGCGGGCTTGTCCATCACGAGGATCTTCGGCGAGCGGGACTAGCAATCCCGTCCCAATCAGCGGGCATGGCAATCAGTCCTTTCTGAAACGGTCAAAGGTCGTGCGGCCTGCATTCAGTTTCGATGTGAGTCGGCAAATCCGCGCTCCGATCGCCAATTGCTACGCTTCGCACCGGATTCCCAACGTCCGGGAACCTCGGATCGCAGTCATCCCGGAGTAGTTAGTTCGTGAGACCGATCATTCGGGCGAGAGGTCCCATCAAGCCGTTCGATTCGAATCCCGCATTTTTTTGCGAAATCTATGGAGTGAATCCCGCAATACATTGATTTTAAATGATAATTTTGGCGGAGAGAGAGGGATTCATACCGCTTCCAGAAGTGCATGATTTATGGCGATTTTCGAAAATTCCCGAATATCCATACCTCAGGAAATACCTTGCACGAGAACGTCGATTTGGCCCGCATTCTGCCGTCTTTTTAGCACGACAGCTCACCACCGACCACTCGTACGATTCGCGACGTCACCGTCGTATTCGCGCTGTTTATCCGCAGACGACCGGCGACATAGCCGCCGACATTCATGCTGCCTCGAATCGCTGCAACTTCTTCGCTATTCCGGCCAACTCTCAACGTTCGGAGCGAAAGTAGAAATACACGTCACTGTGAGCTCAAGAGCCCGAAGATCCGTGGGTCGTCGGTACGTAACGTCCAGGATTTCGATGTCCCCAAGCTGCTCGATGGCGTCGGCAGCTTTTCGTAGGAGCGCAGCCGCATCACCGCCGTGTTCGGTGCTCGCGAGGTTCTGGCACTTCCAATTCTTTGCCTCCTCGCGAAGACGTTCAGACCTTTTCGCGTCGACAAGGGGCTCGAAGCCAGGCTTCGATAACGCCGCGTCGGGCGCCGCCGCCTTCAACACTTTCGCGTTCGGGAGGGAATACTTATACTGTCTTTCTTTAATTCCGCCTATAGCCCCATGTCGAACGAAGCCATTTCGTCCATCGTTATCGTCGGCGGCGGCACGGCTGGCTGGAGCGCCGCGGCCTGCCTGGCCAAGTTTCTTGCCAAGCGGCACACGAGCATTACTCTGGTCGACTCCTCTTCTATCGGGACCGTCGGGGTTGGCGAGGCCAGTGTTCCGAACATCCACAATTTCAATGCGTACCTAGGCCTCGACGAGCTCGACTTCATCGAGAGCACTCAGGGCACGTTCAAACTGGGGATCCGTTTCGACCACTGGCGCGAAGCGGGCGCTTCGTTCTTCCATCCGTTCGGTCGGTACGGCGTCGGCTTTGAGGGCATGGAATTTCATCAGTGCCTGGCGAAGGCTCGCGATTCCGGCAAGAAGTCAGTCCTCGAAGACTATTCGCTACCCATCGCGCTGGCGCGTGCGGAACGCTTTGCGCAGCCCGTCATGGATGCAAAGTCGCCGCTCACCGACTACGGGTACGCATTTCACTTCGACGCGAGTTTCTACGCACGGCGCCTGAAGAAGTACGCCACCGACCGCGGTGTTCATCACCTGAATCGTCGCATCGCCGACGTGCGGCTGGCTCAAAACGGCGATATCGCAAGTCTGCAGTTCGACGACGGCACAACTCTCGCCGCGGACTTCTTCATCGACTGTTCGGGCTTCCGCGCCATCCTCATCGAAGGCGCATTGAAGACCGGCTACGAGAGCTGGAAGCATTGGCTGCCCTGCGATGCAGCCGTCGCCCTGCCCTGCGCGAGACCCTCGGGTGCTTTGAGCCCTTATACGGTCGCCACGGCGCGTGAAGCCGGATGGACCTGGCGCATTCCCCTGCAACACCGCATTGGCAATGGCTATGTCTACGCACGCGATTTTCTGGACGAGCAATCCGCGACGAGCACGCTCGTGAACCAGTTGTCGAGCGCGTCATCGGCGCAGCCCAATCACCAGCGCTTTACGGCAGGCATGCGCAAGCGATTCTGGAACCGCAATTGCATCGCGCTCGGTCTCGCCGGCGGATTCATCGAGCCGCTCGAGTCAACGAGCATCAATCTCGTCCATCGCGCGCTCTCGTTGTTCATGGACTATTACCCGGGCAAAGAGGTCGATTCCCGCCGTGCCGATGCCGCGAATCGGCACTTTGCACTCGAACAACGGCACATCCGCGACTTCATCATTCTGCACTACAAGCTCTCGAATCGACAGGATTCGGAGTTCTGGCGATATGTGAACACGATGTCCGTTCCCGACTCACTACAGCATCGTATCGATACTTTCCGCAGTTGCGGCGCGCTGCTGCAGTTCGATGCTGAATCGTTCAAGCCGGAAAGCTGGCTCACGATGTTCAACGGCTTCGGCGTCAATCAGGAAGGTTACGACTCGCGGGTGGACGACATCGACGTGCAACGCATGCTCGGAGCGCTGGATGTCATCCGGAATTCCGTGCAGCGCGCCGCCGAGAGCGCCATGCCGCACGCGGATTTCGTTGCGAAATTCTGCCCAGCACCGGCAGACATTCAATGAAATTTGCGGCGGCATTAGCGTGCGTGGTGATGGCATGGATCGGGTCTGATCGCCGCGGCAGCGAGTGGTCGCAAGCACCCGGCTGCCACAGATAGCCAGTAATGAAGTCCCCCGCGTCAATCGCCGAAGTGGTCGCCTCGGACCGCGACGCCTTCGATAAAGCGCGCCTCGACTATCGGCCCTTCGTCATGCGGGGACTATTGCGTGATTGGCCATTGTTCAATGCTGGCCGATCCACCGCCACACTCGCCGAGTACCTGCTGGGCTTTTACAACGGCACGCCCATTCACGTGATGACCGGACCGGCCGAGATCGAAGGGCGACTCTTCTATGTGGAGGACTTCCGGCAGTTGAACTTCCAGACTCGGGAGGCCGGCTTCCGGGAGGCCCTCAATGCCATATTGGCGACTTCAGCCCAAGAAAAAGGAAAGACCATCTACATGGGCTCGGCGGCCGAGAGTAAGCATTGGCCTGGCCTTGCGCGCGCGAACCCCATGCCTCTCGTCGCTAACGACGTGAACCCCAATCTCTGGATAGGCGGCCGTGTCGTCGTCGGCCCTCACAACGACTATCCGGAAAACATCGCCTGCGTCGTCGCTGGCCGGCGTCGCTTCCGGCTATTCCCTCCCGAGCAGATGGCGAATCTTTATATCGGCCCGATGGAGCTGAATCCCGCCGGGCGACCCGTCAGCTTTGTATCCGTGACGAATCCCGAACTCGACCGCTATCCTCGCTACTCTCAGGCCATCGAGGTATCTCAGGAAGCCGAGCTCGAACCCGGCGATGCCATCTACATTCCTTCGATGTGGTGGCACAGCGTCGAATCGCTGGCGCCATTCAATCTGCTCGTCAACTACTGGTGGGAGGCGCCGAGCGCAAACGCCCAGCGCGCGGAGGCTGCGCTGATCCACGCGTTGCTCGCGATGGGATCGCTGACCGTCGCGCAACGGCGCGCCTGGCGAGCGGTGTTCGATCATCTGGTGTTCCACGCCGATGGAAACCCCGTCGAACACATACCTCCGGCAATTCGCGGCTGGCTCGGCGAGCTGACGCCGGATCTGCGCGACCGAATGCGAAATTTCATCCGAAAGTCGCTTCTTGAGTGAGGCCATGAGATGTACATTTTCAGATACTCGGGCGGGTACACATGCAGCGCCTGAGTCTCTTGCTCGATGCTGTCCTGCGCCTTTTTCTTCGCCCCGCCCTCGAGCATTCCACTGATGTTGGGTAATGCGGAGGCATTCACGCAGCGGCCTCATTCGCTCCCCTTCGGGTTCTAGCGGGAGGTACGTCGAAGTGTGAACGCTCTGCCCTGCGCATTCATGACCAGTGAATCCTCCCGCGGGTCGAAGTCAAAATAGTAGAAGCCTTCGCCAGGCACAAGCATGTAAAACGACGCGTCGCCCGTGCGCACCGCCGGCAGCGAATCTCCCTGTGATGTGATAACGAGTTCCTTGCTCTCTGCGCTGACACCCACGCTGACTGGGGGATCATCCATCACGTAATTGCCGACAAACGTTTCCAGCGGCGCCGTGAGCGAAGCAACAGCTTGCCCCGACGCCGCGCCTACTCGCTTGATCCAATCTGCGACAACAGGAAAGGACGTTTCGACGGTGTCATGTCCCGCCGACGAGAACAGCACGTACTCGAACGCGTGCTCGTCGCCCTGCAGTTCTTCGAGCCGCGCGATCGAAAGCGGAACGGGAATACTGCCGTCGCGCCCGCCGAATACCCAGAGCCCCGGCTTATCGAGCTGAGCCAGGCTGTCCACTGAATTCACATCCTCGCCAAGTTCCGGTGGCCACGCGTACTGCCTCACGCGCTGCGCAATGATCTCCTCGAAGCCCGGCAAGTCGGCGCCATCCCGATCGCTCGTGTAGAGGCTGAAGATGTCTTCTTCCGAGATCCGGCCCACCATCCCGCTCCAGATCACGGTGAAGGCTTCCTTATCACTTGCCACGGCGGCGAGCGGAATAACCCAGCCGGCCTGGCTGATGCCGGCAAATCCGAGCTTCGCATCACTGACCTCGCTCTGTGCAGACAGAAACTCGAGCGCCGCCGACGCATCCGCAGCAAGCGCGTTGAGCGTGACCTCATTGGTGCTGAGCGCACCGGAATACTCGCCTTGCGAATCGCCCACGCCGCGCTTGTCATACGTCAGCACGGCTATGCCGCTTTCGGCGAGGCGGCGCGCGATCCCCAGGTTGCGCCGAGTGGCCCCGGAGCCATCGACGTACACGATTGCGGCCTGTGCCTTGCCTTCCGCTGGCGTTACAAGTGCCCCCGCGAGTCGAATGTCGCCGCTGTCGAAACTCACTGTGCGCGTGTGCGTGCCTGGAGGCGTCCCACATGCCGCAAGCGTCACCCCCAGAACGAGGCTCGCGGTACCAGACAGAAACATCCTATTAGTCGCCCGTCCCCCGCCAGCGTTCGCTCCTTGCCCTTGCATGATTCCCCCTTTTGTAAACAGAAAAGCCCGGCTAACCCGGATTTCTTGCAGCACGTGGGGCGTCTAAGCTGAGGTGTGCCTGCACGAGAGAATCCAGTGACCCTCGAATCCAGCGTGTGGCAGGTGAATGCTGAATCTCCGCCATGAAGCGGCGCACGCAAGGCCGGAAAAGTCGCCCGTTAGGCATGATCGCCAGCCAGCAGTGACGGTTGGCAACCAGACAAAGGTCGGATACGAAAGCCAAATGTGGCGCGCGGACATCGATGGCGGCCGTGACATTGGCCAACCTGTCTTGTTCGAAGAAGACATCCACATAAGTATCAATGCCGCCCGCCCAACGCATTTGATGCGTGGTAATCATTTGGGGCTTGTGCAGCCGGCTGCTGAGATCCTCGATCAACGTATCGGGAAAGCTGGCGCTCTCCCACACGCCTAAAATCTCCGCGTCTGTAATCGCGGTTTCGGGATGAACAAACTTCCGGCCACGCACTATCGTGGCCTCTGGCACGAACCCAAACTCGAACAGCCATCTCTTCACTGCTACCTCTGACGGATGCGGGCCAGTTCGCGGCGACAACCCTGCACGTTCGCACCCGGCGCGCCAAGAGCACTGGCCTCGCGCCGTTCGAACGGACGCGAAGCCAGGTCTTCAGGACTCTATTCCGCTCGCACGTTATCGATGTTGACGGATGCTCCAGCGCTGACATTCACCCAGATGGCGTTTACGTCGCTTAAGTTCGCGACGTCGCAGGGAGCGCCATTGCCCGTTAGCGATGCGAGATCAAACACCAGGGTCGCCGTCGTACCCGGGTCCTGCCAGCCCCAACTACCCTCGCACCAGAGCCAGTTGCGATCCTGGATTGCAATGTTGACTGAGGTACCGGAAGCCAAAGTGCGCAGGTCATACTTGAATTGTGTCTTGCCCGAGATGTCGAGCACTTCTTCCGCGACGTTGAGCCCGAACCATCCGCCGCCGGTGGCTGTCACCTGCAAGCTTGCGGCGCCCTGCGTCGCGAAGTCGGTCACGCGCGCCGTAGTACCCGCATCCGTCTGCCAGCTTGCGGCGGCCCAACCCTGCGCATCGTTCTCGAAGGAATACAACAGGATTGCCCCATTGGGATCCGGCAGGATCTTGGCGCGAAGTTGCGCCACGTTTGACTTGCGACCGCTCGTATCACGTACCGTGTAACTCGCTTGCGCGTCGCCCTGGAAGCCAGCGACGGGAGTGAAGGTGACATCCCCGTTCGCGAGCAGGAAGGTTCCCGCCGCGCTCGTGAGCATGGTCTGTTGGCCGTTCGAGGAAGGATCGAGATCGATCGTCGACGGCACAGGTCTGCGACCTAGATAACCCACATCGTTCGACGTCGGTGTGAGCGTCACACTCGATCCAAAGGCTCCTTCGGCACCATCATCATCCGCGACAGGGGGAAATCCAAGAATTCGCCCGGTCGTCATGCGAGCCGAGAAGTTGCTCATCGTGGTGCACACCGGGCTCGGGCAATACACCGTCAGGCGATCGTAGTCGGGATAGGGCGCACCGTTGTCTTCCACGTCCGAGAGAATCCAATACAGCCCGCCGTTGGCGCCGCTGAAGAACAGCGCGCGCGTCCACTCGAAGTACACCGGGTTGCGAATATCCTTCGACTTCGTGCCGAATTCGCCCAGATAGACAGCCTTACGCAGCTTCTTAGCCATGAGCGTGTGCTTGAGTATCCAGTCGGTACCCCACTCCGGCGTCTTGCCCCAGGAATCCGCGTCTGGATAGAGGTGCAACGACATGGCGTCGATATGAGGCAGGGCCGCAAAAGCGTAGCTGTCCACACCCTCGCTGCAGTTGTCGGTCCAGTCCGTGCCATTGGGCAGGCACAAGAAACCTTCGTCGCCCACGGACACGAGGTGGTTCTTGTCGATGCTCTTGATGTATTTCGACATCTCGCCTGCCCAGGAGACGAGCGTGTCGGTGGTGCAGTTGGGAGAACGCGGATAGCCGTTGGCGCCGCCGCTGCCAATGCAGCGCGGCTCGTTCGCCAGCTCCCACATCATGATCGTCGGGTCGTCCTTGTACCTGAGGCCCGTGATCGAGTTCTTGCGATTGAGCAGGTGCGAGATCCACTCCTTGTACCAGCCCTTGATCGTCGCGTCCGTATAGAACTCGTCGTGATACTGGCCACCGCGCCAGCGCACGTACTGGTTCATGCCGCCGAATTCGTTCCAGTTGTTTACCAGCGGCAGGACCAGTTTGATATTCCGTTTGGCGGCCTCGGCGACCACAAAGTCGAGGCGCTGCAGGCCATCCGGGCCGTCATTGAAGGCGGGGGCGGCGCCGTCCCAGTAATGGAAGTAGACGCCTTCCTTGATTCCATCGACGGAATTGCTGCCATCCTGATTGCCGATGACGACGGTGGACCAAACGCGCATCACTGCGAAGTCGCTGACCGCCGCTTTGTCCAGCAAAGCCGTGACCATCAAGGGCGACTTGTAGATAGGGTAGTAATTGTTGGATCCCGCGAACCGAAACAACCTTCCCTGAAGATAGAGATCGGACCCCTCTCGGGTAACAAACGAGCTTCGCCCCTTGCGATCGGAATCGTGATCACGATCGTGGCCGTGATTCCGGTCGTCTTTGCGATCATGGTCGCGATTGCGATTCCGATCGTCCTTGCGATCATGGCCGTAATCGTGGTTCCGGTCTTCCTTGCGATCGTGGTTGCGATCTTGGGTTGTGACCTTGCTGCCAGCCAGCGCAAACATTCCAGCGGCGCAGAGCAGCCAGATCCAACGAGCGCGGTGAAAAACTTTTGTTCGTTCCATCGTGTTTCCCCTCATACGTGTCAATGACTGCTCGGACGCAGAAGCCCAAATCCGTTGATAGTGAGGCGCCCTTGTCTTGGGTCTTCGCTCAATATCGTGCGCGCAGAAATGTCGCCGGAATGAAGCGCATTCCCTTTGTAAATAATGAGTCGATTGAATGCGGCCTCGACTCCATGAAGTCTTTCGAAGAAATGCGTGTGATCAATTACATAGGCTTGTACCGGCGAATCGGCCTTCAGCTCATCGACCACCTTGCTGCGATATCGCTCCACATTGTCCGGCGTGATCTCGGCCAGGCCGGTTGCCCGATGGCGATAGAACGATGTGCCGCCCTGGTAAGGCGCGCATAGATAGTGAATGAAAGCAATTCGGCTGCGATCGGGCCCGTCGAAATGCGGGATGCGCTGGATGGGCCGCAGCTTTTCGGGCGCAGTGGTGACCATCGAGAACGCGCACAGGTCGAGATCTGCATCAGGTGGCGCCCCGAACGCCTGTTCGATGGTTGCAGCCGTGGCGCTGAGCAACGCATTCGTATAGGCCTGGGGCGCCGGCGCACGCACGCCGGGGTATCGGGAACCCACGTCGATGAACACCGCTTCGCAGGCGATTGCCACCAGCAGCGCGGGATTGACGCTGAAGTCGTCGATACAGACCACCGGCAACCGTTCCGCGCCAACATGCAACGTCGACATGGCACTCGACGGACTGACGCGGAAGTCTGGCATGGCGACCGGCTCAAGCATTGGCCGCCGATTGCATCGGCACAATGGTGGCGCAGTTGGCGCGAATGAATTCCTCGTGCGTGGGCGCGCCGGTAACCGCGCTTTTGATGCCCGCCGCCATGCTCTCGAATTCCTTGACGAGTTGCGCATCCGGGACGTCATCGACGTAGGGACTGTAGTAGCGCGGGAGGATTCCGAAGCCCGCATACATGGAGAGCCAGGAGCTGGGACGGAAGAATTCCGTCGCATCCTTTGTGAATCGGCCCGTCGCGCGGAATAATTCGATGCTCTCCGCCAGGCTTTCCGGGATCGGCATATTCCGGCACTCGTCCCAGAATGGCTCGCCCTCGCGCTTGTTCATTTTGTAGTGCAGGACGATGAAGTCGCGGATGTGATCCCAGTGCGCACGGTTCCGGCGGTTGACGATCTCCTGCAAGGCGGGATTCGGCACAGCCTGGGGGAAGCTGCTCAACAAATACTGGAGGCCGCGTTGAACCAGATAGATGGATGTCGACTCGAGCGGCTCCAGGAAGCCGCTCGCAAGCCCGAGGCAAAATACATTGCGATTCCAGATCCTTTTGCGAATACCCGTCTTGAATGGCAACACTCGAGGCTCGGCCAGCGCCGGCCCTTCAACACTCGCACGCAACGTCGCGCTCGCTTCATCTTCACTGAGGTGCCGGCTGCAGAAGACATAGCCGTTGCCGACGCGATGCTGCAACGGAATCCGCCACTGCCAGCCGGCTTTGCTGGCAAGCGAACGGGTATACGACGTTGGGGGCGATCGGCTTTCACAGGGCATGGCAATGGCGCGATCGCAGGGCAGCCAATGTGTCCAGTCCTCGTATCCGGTCTCGAGCGCCTGCTCAATAAGCAGCCCCTGAAAGCCTGAGCAATCGATGAACAGATCGCCTGCCAGTTCACGTCCGCCGTCGAGCTCGAGCGCTTCGATGTATCCGGACTCGGGATGCAGGCGTGAACGAAGCACACGTCCTTCAACGTGTTTGACCCCTGCGGTCACAGACCAGCTTCTCAGGTATCGCGCGACCAGCGTCGCATCGAAATGCAGTGCGTAATTGAAGAAGAGGAAGCTCTTGTCCGCGCCCTGCTTCGGAACCGCGAATTTTCCAGCACGCGCGAGTTCTGACGACAACACGTATCGGTCGATGTCGTCTGCCCGCCCCATCGTGCGCAGCTTCACCCAATAGTGCTGGAATGAAGTGCCGAGCAGCGGGACTCCGTGCTCGGAAAATGGGTGAAAGAACTGCGACCCTTCGCCTGCCCAACCTTCAAACCCGATTGCCAGCTTGAAAGTGCCGCTCGTTCGCTTGACGAAGTCGACTTCGTTGATCTTGAGCTGCTTCAGGAACTCACGAATGTGCGGCACGGTCGCTTCGCCCACACCCACCGTGCCAATGTCCGGCGATTCGACGAGTGTGACGCGCGTGTGGCGATTTGCGCCGAAGCGATCGATGAGAGCGGCGGCCGCCATCCATCCGGCGGTCCCACCACCGACAACTACGATGGACTTGAGTCGGTTGTCGGCCATGTGCCGTCATTCCCCAAGTTGAAAGATGGCAGGGCAGCTTTCACTGCCCTGCCACCTGGAGGTGTACCGGGAGGGGGCACGCCTCTGTTTAGAACTTCGCTCTCACGCCAGCCGTGATGACACGCTCGTACTGGTTCCAGTTCAGATGCGCCTGCTGCCACTGCACGTAGTTGGTAGGCGCCTCTTCCGTCAAGTTGGACCCCTGCAGGAACACCTGGAAGTTGTCGTTGATGTCGAATGACGCACCGGCGTCGATGTACAACGTTTCATCCTGCCACTGTGCCAGCCCCGAGTTCGGCGCGGTGAACGACCAGTGACTGAAGGTTCCCTGGTATTGCTCCGACAAGTAGTTCGCCGCCACGCGAGCCTGGAAGCGCGAGTCCTGATAGAAGAGCACCAGGTTCACTTGATCCTCGGCCGTGTTGTTGAACGGCGCATCCGACCCGTCGGCGAGGATAATCTTCTCGCCGGTAGCCGCATTTTGTCCGGCCTGGCTTGGCGTGAATGTGTAGTTGAAATTGATGCCTGTGTTCTTCAGGAACCCAGGCAGAAAGTCGAACGTCGCCTGGTATCCGAACTCGAATCCGTAGTAACTCGCGCCTTCGCCCTGTGCGATGTCCTGTGTCTGGGCGCCATTGCGCACGATGCCATCAGAATCCGGCGCGGTCGCATCCGTGCCAATTTCGGTGTACGTGTAACTGTCGATATCCGTATAGAACACGCCGAGGGAGAGCAACGTGTGCTCGCGCGCATACCATTCGACGCTCGAGGACAGCGACCGTGAGAGCCACGGTTCCAGGCGCGGATTGCCCAGACGCTGGATGCTGCTGACACGCTGCCACGTCTCACCGATCTGCTCGCCGTTGTAGAACGTGATCGGACCACGGCCGAGATTCTCCAGGGGCTGCAGCGCCTGCGTTTCATAGTAGGCGGTCTTCAACCGCCACTCATCGCCGAAATCGAAGTTAATGTTGAAACTCGGCAAGGCCCGTGTGCGATCAGTGGTCGTATACACATCACCGAGATCGGTATACGCGGTGTGGTTCGGATCGGCACCGGCAAGGATGCGGGGATCGAGCTGCGTGCCATCAGTCACGTTCTGGAAGACCCGGACGTTCGTGTTCACGATACGCACGCCGACGTTGCCCGACATGCTGACGGTGCCCGTGAGCTCGGCGTCGTAGTTAGCCATGAAGTACAGGCTGGTTTGCGCCTCTTCCACTCCGTAGGTGCGATCGGGCGCGGCAATGTACAGGCCCTCGCCGTAGAGCGCGTCGCGCAACGCCTCCGGTTGCGTCAACGCGCGTGTGTCGATCATCGGGAAACCGGTGAGTAGGCCATTTACGCCGAAATCCGAAACGGTCGTCACGAAGCCCTGGAGTTCCGGCGATGCGAGAGTGAAACTCGGCAATGGATCGTAGTCGAAACCGGCCGTGTTGGACGTCTGATTGATGCCGTAGCCGACTTCCTGGTATTTCGCGAGCAGGCCGTTGAGACCCGACGGCGAGAAGAAATCAGCGCGCTCCTCGTTCATCTCGCGTTCCGAGAGACGCAATCCGAAATTGAACGAGAAACCGTCGCTGATATCGAATTTGCCGTCGAAGCGCAGCACGTCCATGTCTAGTTCTTCACTGTTGCGCTCGAGCCAGCTCGAGTGCAAGCGCCAGGCAGTAGGCTGGGCCGCGAGTGCGCGCAGCTGGTCGCCGATCACGAAATTCATCTGCTCGTCGCCGAGACTGTTGGAGATCTGGTAGGTGAGCGTGGTCGGAATTGCGGTCGGATTGATGTCCGTGCACGCGTCCGCGTCGGCTTGAGCCTGCGAAGTCGGGAAGCATTGCGTATCCGTCTGCTGCGCGACGGTCAGTGCCTTGGACTGACGCTCTGCGTCGGCATGCACCCAGCGCACGGCGCCCGAAAACTTCTCGCCCTTGCCGAAGCGGAACTCGACGTTGGTATTCAGTGCCTCGGTATCGCGGTATGTGGACTGTACGCCGCCGCGCAAGCCGTTGGTGAAGCCGGTGAAGTCGGTAACAAAATTTGCGCGGCTCGCAAGGCCATCCGTATCGAAGGAGTTGAGCACCGAGGGGTTGCCGGTGGTCTGCGTGTACGGCGCAAAGACCTGGCGGCCACCGAAGTTGCCGTTCACAAAGAGCTGCTGACCGTGCTGGTCCTCGTTCATCTCGTTGTAGAACGCATCGACGATGAATTCCATCGAGTCAGCGATTTCCATGTTGAAGTTGTACCCGACGCCGAGCCGCTCGCGGTCGTACTGGCGGGAATTCACAAACGTGTTCCAGCCCATCGGAATCAAGAACTCGTCCGTCGCGTCACCGTCACCGTTGAGATTGCCGGCGGGCACGTTGCCTGGATTGATCCAGCCTGAGAATTCATCGACCAGGTCGAGCTCGGCGGACTGGAAGCTGCTCGCCGAAGCGCTGTCGCTCCAGGAAGCCGTGAGCGCCATTGCGACGCGATCGCTGAATTTGTAACCGAGCAATCCGTCGAAGCGTTTATCCGTGCCATCTTCGATGCTGCCCCAGCTCGCCTGGCCAGCGAGGCTCGCGGTCAGCCCGTCTTCAGGAAGCTTCAACGCGCGGACCGATTGCAAATCCATCAAGCCGCCGAGTCCGCCATCGGTCTGCGAGGCGTTCTGCGACTTGTAGACATTCACGCCCGTAATGAGGCTCGACGGAATGTCCTCGAAGCTGACAGTGCTGTTGAGGATGTTCTCCGCCGTGACGAAGCGCTCGCCATTCATTGTCGCCATGACCTGCGGGGCGCCGCGGATTGACACGAACGAACCTTCGCCGGCGGCGCGCGAGATCTGGATTCCTGGCACGCGTTGCAACGCGTCAGTGATGGTGACGTCCGGCAGCTTGCCGATGTCCTCCATCACGATGGAATCGGAAATTTCGGCTGTAGCACGCTTGATATCGATACCGGCTTCCTGTGCGCCGCGTACACCGCGAACAATAATCTCTTCGAGCGTGTCTGCCGTCGATGCCTCCTGCTCCTGCGCGTGCGTCGGCATGGCGATGGCGAGCAGATCAAGTGAAACAGCGGTGACGAGAGCGGTGCGCGTAATTCGACGCGAGCGCTTTTCCTGACGATGCGACATGAAATCCCCCCACTAACAAAGTTTGCGCGATTGAGACCCGCGCCTATTTCGATCTGGATGCGATCTTGCTTTGTGGGATTTCGCCTTGTCAATAAATAAATACATTTGGTTTCTTTATTGGGACGAAACGGTAGCGCTACCAGCCTCCACTTACCGGTCAGCAGCTGGGTGCCTACCGCGAGTTAGGCCTGATTCTGCAGAGGGATTAAATGACAACGGTCGACAAGACCAATGAGCCGACCGGATGGGTCGTCGGCGAACTAATAGACGTTGCTCGCGCTTGGCTCGAGCGGAGCTCTCAGAGAGCCGCGACCTTCATGAGGGCTGTGCGTGTTGGGAGCAGCCTGTCGCTGAATGGCAGAATGGCCGCACCAACAGCGGGAGCGTCGTCCGATAGTGCGGCTCGTGATACGGGCGCAATGGCTGGAACCTTGGCAGAGAAGGAATGCAATTTCTGATTTAGCCGCGTCGCCAGGTTGTCAACGATGTCCGCAGGAAGCCGCCCCCCGATCAGAATCGCCTGAGGATTGAACAGGCAGTTGATTGAGATCACCGGTGAGAGGAGCGTGCCCACTGCGTCCTCTGTCCAGACATCGACGATGGCTCGACCACGCTCGTCGAGGCGCATTAGTTCCTGAGGGCTCGATACGACTATCCCCTGGGCCGACAAACGCCCGAACAACGCGGAAAGTGACACGATTTCCTGAATCTGCCGTTCTCGGCCCGAGGGGTCCCTGCCTTCGAGAAGACCGAGCTCGCCGCTGCGTCCGGACGCGCCTCGGTAGTGGTGACCCTCCATAACGATGCTCCCGCCCAAGGCGGCCGTGATGAGGATGTAGAAGAACGTCTGGTACTTGTTGCCGAGGCCGAATTGCATCTCGCCGATGGTGGCCGCGGCAGCATCGTTTTCCACGAACACCGGCACATGCAGGGTCTTTTGCAGCAGCGCCGGAATGTTAGTCGTCGCCCAGATGTTGTAGTTGGCCGGTTGGTGCGGCAACGTGGCCGCGTGAGGCATGTCATCCGGCGACGCGACACCGATGCCGGCGAGTTTCTCCGACCCGGCATCGACTTGAGCGAGAAGCTTGCGCACGCGTTCCTTGAAGAATTTCTCGACATCAGATGGCATCGCGAAGGCGATTTCGCGAGAAGCGCGAGCGCGCACCTGGCCTGCGAAGTCGAGTACTACCAAGGTGATGTGATCTCGATCGACATTGAGTCCAATCGAGAACAGGCTGTCCGGATTGATGACGAGTTTGGTCGCCGGTTGCCCGCGACCTCCCCGGCGGCGCCCAGCCTCCTGGATCAATCCGTCGTTGAGCAGCCGCTTGGTGATGTTAGCGATCGTCGGTGCGGTAAGTCCCGTAATCGCCGCCAGTTCTACACGAGTGATCGGCCCGTTGACGCGCACGGCATGCAGCGTCACGCGCTGATTGTGATCGCCTGCGCGTTGAAGGTTCGAACCTGAAAGATGCGATTGCCCGAAACGTCGCGGCGTCATTGCGACACGGTCAACGCCGGCCTGCAGGCCCGTCGTGCGCTCCCGGCATCGGCGTCTACCGCTAACGCCAGCGCGCCCAGAGGGCCAGACATCGTTCCGAGCCCAGGAGGCACGATGTACTGGGCGATTCCGGCTTCGAGCTCTTCAGCTTCAATGTAGTGATTGAGACTGAAGCTCAGTGCTCTTTGAACTCGTTCGAACAAATGTGCCTGTGCGCTTAACACTCCGCCGCCGAGGAAGATGCGTTGGGGCGCAGTCGTCAGCACCATGATGTGCAGCAGCTGAGCGAGATCATGGGCAACGCAATCCCAAGCGGGATGATCCGTCGCAAGTTTCGATGCGGGCACGCCCGACCTAGCCTCGATTGCAGGTCCCGAAGCGAGGCCTTCGACACAGTCGCCGTGAAAACTGCAGATGCCTGGAAAACTGTCGCCGGGGCGCCGTGCGGTGCGAATGTGTCCAAGCTCCGTGTGGTTCATACCAAAAATAGTTCTTCCGCCGACTACGGTACCGACTCCGATGCCAGTGCCGACGGTCACGTAAGCGAAATCGGTGAGCCCAACTCCGGCTCCCCAACGTCCCTCTGCAAGTGCCGCCCCGTTGACGTCGGTATCGAATCCGACGGGTAACCCAAACCTCTTCTCGAGACGTCGTGCAACGTCTGAATTCCGCCACCCCACCTTCGCGGTGCTGGTGACGAACCCGTAGGTATTAGATTGCGTTCGCAAATCCACAGGTCCGAATGAGGCGACTCCCAACGCCCGAATATTGCCGTATTGGCTTCGCCAGCGCTCAAGAATTCCCTCGATATCGCGCAAGGTCTCGTCATATGCCCGAGTGGGCAAACGTTCCACGGCGCAGATGTCATCCGGGCCACTCCCCAGGATGCACACACACTTTGTGCCGCCCATTTCGACGCCGGCAAACAACTCATTTGCAATCATTATCTCTACCGCACGGAATTTCCGACCGCCTTGGAATGCGGTCGTAAGGGCCATGAGAATGGCCTCTGACGCTCCAACGCCGCAGCCGCTGATGCTTGCCACCAATGATTGTCGGGAGGAGTACTCACCTCAGATCCCTGCTCGACGCCTTCCATCACCGTCCGAGGTATTCGTCACAGTGACAATATAATTATGCAAGTTGATTTAGTTATAGTACGGCATCTCCAGGAGGGTGGGAACCATGCCGTACTTGCACTCAGTGCCCGCGTTGGCGCTATTCACAATACTGTTTGCGTTTGCCGTTCCGGCACATGCAGCCAATCGAGACGACAACTCAGGTCCTTACAACGTCAGGATTCTTGAAGGTGGTGAGGGTCTGTCGCGAAAACTCTCACCCGAGACCGCATCGTTGGAGGCTGACGGTTCGTGGTCCATGACTGGTTGGATAAACCCGACGCGAGTTCAGGCGGAGTTCACGCCTATCTTGTCGGTCGGTGGGAAAAGTGCCACGGCACGTGTACTCGCGCTGGATGGCGGGAAACTGTCGATGCGTATCGGAGACAACGCCCTTGCAAGCTCCGCAGAAGTACCTGCGGGAATCTGGACCGCCGTTGCGGCCACGTACAACGGCAGTCGGGTCCGATTTTATGTAAACGGAAAGGAAGTGACCTCAGGGGAGTTGAGCAGCCGCGCAACGGACCCGCAGCTCGATGTGGCACCGGTCATTCGCAACGACAAGACCGTGCACTTTGGTGGGCATCTGGCAGAGCTCAAACTACACAAGACGGGCCTATCGGCACAGGAAGTGCGCGATCTTGCCAATTCAAAACCGGACTTCGATCTGGTGGTTTTCCACGAAGTCGGTGGACACTGGCCCTGGCAGGTGCGGCAGTGGCGCGGCCTGCAGGAACCGCAGGATCCCTGGACGCTGCCCACAGGCAACGCCGCCTTCGACAAGCCCGTCGCGAAGCCACTCGTTCTCCAGCCTGAGCTGATCTCCGTCGGGGCAAACGTCTGGACGCTCGGACGGTGGCGGCTCGCCGAAGCGCCCAGCGTCTCCGCAGCGCCCGAAGAAATTTCCCTCCCTAACTATTCGGACGCCGCCTGGTACCCGGCAACGGTACCCGGCACCGTGCTTACGACTCTCATCGACCGCGGTGTGTATCCCGACTACGATCACGGCCTCAACAACATGGCCATTCCCGAGCGCCTGGCGCGGCAGGACTACTGGTATCGCACGCGCTTCGAGCCGCCGGCGGCCCTTGCCGGCAAGCGCCTGACGCTCACGTTTAAGGGAATCAACTACGCCGCGGAGGTCTGGATCAATGGCGCGCGGGTCGGGAACATTCGCGGCGCCTTCATCCGCGGCGTGTTCGATGTCACCGAGGTCGTAAACCCGGGTCAGGTGAACGTCGTTGCTGTGCGCGTGTCGCCGCCGCCGCATCCAGGAATTCCGCACGAAGAGTCGATAGCGGCGGGCCCCGGTGAAAATGGCGGCTGGATAGCCATCGACGGACCCACGTTCGCGGCGGCGGAAGGCTGGGACTGGATCCCGGGCATTCGCGATCGCAATACGGGTCTTTGGCAGGGCGTGGAGTTGCGCGCCAGCGGCGAGGTGCGCCTTCTGGACCCGCAGGTGCTCACGCTGCTGCCGTTGCCGAAAACGGATCGCGCCGAAGTCACGATCGTCGCGCCGCTCGAGAATACGCATGCGCGCCCGGTCGAAGTCACGGTAACTGCCGCGTTCGAAGACGCAACCGTCACCAAGACCATTCAGGCCGCGCCGGGACGCAGTGAAATCCGCTTTTCACCCTCGGAATTTTCCGCGCTCAACATCCAGAATCCTCGCCTGTGGTGGCCGAACGGATATGGCGAGCCCGCGCTCTACAATCTTAAGCTCTCGGCCAGCGTCGCAGGCAGCGCATCTGACTCGAAGGAACTTCGTTTTGGCATTCGCCATGTGACCTACGAGTTTTCCTTGTTTGATTCGAATGGGCGGCTTCGCAGAGTCGAAGTGGACGTAGCGCGGGGTCACGCGCTCGGTGAACGCCTTATCGACAACACACACGAGAAGATCAAGAAGAGCCCAATGGGATGGGCGGCATCACTCACGCCGGCGGGCGAAAAATCCTCGGCCGTTCGTGAACTCTCCGATCCTCTCGAATATCCGCATCTCACGTTGCGCGTGAACGGCGTGCGAATTCTCGCGCGCGGCGGCAACTGGGGCATGGACGACTCACGCAAGCGAATCCAACGCGAGCGCCTCGAGCCTTATTTCAAGCTTCAAAAGGCCGCGAATCTGAACGTGATCCGCAACTGGATGGGCACCAACACTCAGGATTCGTTCTACGAGCTCTGCGACGAGTATGGAATGATGGTGCTCAACGACTTCTGGGCGTCCACGCAGGACTTCCAGGTCGAGCCGCAGGATCCGCAGCTGTTCCTCGAGAACGCGATCGATACGGTGCAGCGATATCGCAATCACCCGTCGATCGTGCTCTGGTTCGGCCGCAACGAAGGCGTGCCGCAACCGATCCTCAACGAGGGCCTCGGCGACGTCGTGGCGAAATATGATGGCACACGGCACTTCATGGGCAGCTCGAACGTCGTCAACCTTTCGGGCTCGGGGCCTTACAACTACCGGCCGCCCGTGGGCTACTTCACGGACCTGGCACCGGGCTTCTCGGTGGAGACGGGAACGCCTTCTCTGGCTTCCTTGGAGGCCATCGAGGCCATGGTGCCGAAAGAGGATCGCTGGCCCATCTCCGACGCCCTCGCCTATCACGACTGGCATTTCGGCGGAAACGGGGACATCAAGACCTTCATGGAGACGCTCGCGACGCGTTACGGTGAAGGAAAGAGCCTGGAGGATTTCGAGCGCAAGGCGCAGATGATGAACTACGAGACCTACCGCGCGATGTTCGAGGGTCTACAGGCTCATCTTTGGACTAAAAATTCCGGACGGCTCCTGTGGATGTCGCATCCTGCCTGGCCGTCGAATCACTGGCAGATCTACAGCCACGACTACGACACGCACGCGGCGTACTACGGCGTGAAAAAGGCAACCGAGCCGCTGCACGTGCAGATGAATCTCCCCGACTTCACGCTGAGCGTAGTCAACACGACTTTGGAAGCTCACCGAGGGCTCAAGCTCGTTTCGGAAGTAAGAACACTCGACAACCAGAGCCTTGCGCGACGGGAAGACTCCCTCGAGGCGGCGGCGAACTCCGTGACACACACTCGCGCACTGCCGTTGGAGAGCTTGCTGCAGAAGCATCCGGTCGTACTCGTGCGGCTCGCGCTACGCGACGCCGCGGGCAAGTCCCTCTCTGAAAACACGTACGTCCAGAGCAAGGACAATGCCAGCCTGCAGGCGCTCAACGAACTTGCTCAGCAGAGGCTTGCCGTCGAGTCGGGCGTGGAGCGGAACGCTGGCGAGCAGTTGGTCCGGATTCGAATCACCAATCAGGGCGACTCGCCGGCACTTTCCGTGAAGCTGACGCTGGTCGATGGAAAAGGCACGCGCATACTTCCCGTGCTCTACAGTGACAATTATCTGGATTTGTTGCCGGGTGAAACGCGTCAGGTCGAAATCCGCTATCCCGCAATCGCAAACGCCCGCCCGGCGCTCAAGATCCGAGGCTGGAATACGCAATCGCGCACGGTTCGCGTAGCGGCTCGCTAACGAAGGGGTTCCTCATGCGCTCGATTAAGATGATTCTGCTCGTCGCGACGGCAATGTGTTCGCCGCTGGCAGTCGCACAGAAGTTCGAGGGACTCGCAAAGACACCGCAGATGGGATGGAACAGCTGGAACAAGTTCGCATGCAACGTCAGCGAGCAGCTGATTCGCGAGACCGCAGACGCGATGGTCGCCAGCGGCATGAAGGATGCGGGTTATCAGTACATCAACATCGATGACTGCTGGCACGGCGAGCGGGACACGCGAGGGTTCATCCAGCCTAACAAGGAACATTTTCCTTCCGGAATGAAGGCACTCGCGGACTACGTCCACTCCAAGGGACTGAAGCTCGGAATCTATTCGGATGCGGGCTGGAAAACATGCGGCGGTAAGCCCGGCAGCCGCGGTTACGAGTACCAGGACGCACTCACCTATGCGGAGTGGGGCATCGACTATCTGAAGTACGACTGGTGCAACACCAACGGGCTCAAGGCCGAGGGCGCCTATCTCACCATGCGTGAGGCGCTGCGCGAGGCCGGGCGACCGATCCTGTTTTCGATCTGCGAATGGGGCGATAACCAACCCTGGGAATGGGCCAAGGACGTGGGTCATTCGTGGCGCACGACGGGCGACATCTACAACTGTTTCGACTGCGTTCACGACCACGGCACGTGGAAATCCTGGGGCGTCCTGCAGATCCTGGACAAACAGGATGGCCTGCGCCAGCACGCCGGGCCCGATCACTGGAACGACATGGACATGCTCGAAGTCGGAAATGGCATGTCGATCAACGAGGACCGCGCGCACTTTTCGATTTGGGCGATGCTTGCCTCACCGCTGATCGCCGGTAATGACCTACGTACCATGTCTAGAAACACGTCCGCCATTCTGACCAACAAACTGGTGATCGCTGTCAATCAGGACCCGCTCGGAGTCCAGGCATTCCGTCACTCCGTGCGCGATGGAGTCGAATATTGGTTCAAGCCACTCGAGAATGGCGCGTGGGCATTCATGGCACTCAACCGGAACAAAGAGAGTCGAACTATCGACTTCGAGTGGCAATCCGAGAAGGTCACCGATGACCTGTCGAAGCGATCGATTCCCGCGCAAGGTTCTGGCTACTCGCTGCGAGACTTGTGGCGAAACGTTTCCGCGGGCACGACCCGCCAATCGCTCGTAGCCGATGTTTCCGGGCATGACGTATTGGTGTTGAAACTTAGTCCGCGCTGAGTTGTTAGCCCCACATCCTTTTTTGCATCCCGGCAATCACATGACCAAGAAATCCCGCGCGCGACTGCCGAGCTTTGCGCTTCGCGCGATTGTTGTCCTGGCCAGTCCGCCCCGGACGGGAACCGCAGTCTCATCCATGCGCCAGGAATGATTCATGGGACGTGCATACCGATCCCAGCGCCTTTCGTATTCCGGCACGTGACGTAGGACCCAGCGCATGATCGTCGTGTGCGACAGGATGATGCCACGCTCGCCCATCATGGCCGCCAGGTCGCGATAGCTCAGCCGGTAGGTGATATACCAGCGAACGCAGAGCTCAATGGTGTCGGCTTGGAGCCTGCGGCCGCGGTAAATCGGGTCGCGCTTGATTGCTTGAGTCATCCATGCTTCCTTTCAAAAGGACATGAATTCCCCGACTTCCGCCAATGCACCAGAACCAGGAAATACCTCGCGACAAAAGCGGAATTCAACTGCCCCCAACGGTCGCTTTTTTAGCACGGCAGTCGGCCGAGTGCTACTCGATGACCGAGTGGACCCGCACCGCGTCTGATGCGCTGCGAGAATCGCGACCATCTACCTATGGTTCACCGTCCGATGACTGGGGCGCTCGCGCCGCCTTTGCGACGTCGCCCAACAGTTCGAGGATGCGCTCCAAAGCGACCGGTTTGACCAAGTGGTGTGCAAATCCCGCTTCGCTTGAGCGCCGCAAATCCTTCTCTTGACCAAAGCCGCTGAGCGCGATGAGTACGATGTCCCGTGTGTCCTCTGATGCGCGTAAACGCCGCGCGATGTCGAGTCCGCTGATGCCGGGCATTGAAATATCCTGCAACAACACCTGCGGGCGGAACTGTGCCGCCGCCGCGAGCGCGGCGTCGCCCTCGTAGCACACCCGCACATCGTAACCTTCCTGAACGAGCATGAGCTTCATCGAATCGGCCGCATCGTGGTTGTCATCAACGACGAGCACGCGCAGCGAGAGGTTCGCTTCGCCTCCTTCTACCGATGTTGCCGCCGCAGGCAGCCGCCCTTGGGCAGCCGTTTCACATCTGCGAGGCAATCGGACCGTGAATTCGCTGCCCTGTCCGGCACCACCGCTCTTCGCCGATACCGTTCCATCGTGCAGGGTAGTCAGATGCCTAACCAGGCTCAGGCCTATTCCTAGCCCACCATTGGCGTTGTCACGTGCGGGCTCACCTTGCGCGAACGGCTCGAAGATCTTCGACAACATTGTGCTCGGTATTCCCACCCCCGTATCACGAACAACGATGACACTGTGTTCGTCTTCCATCGTTGCCGTGACCGCGATCGACCCGCCCGCAGGCGTGAATTTCGTGGCATTGTGCAGCAAGTTTGCGAGGATCTGTGTCAGTCGGGTTTCATCGCCGTCGAACATCATCGGTTCAATGGGCAAGTCCACATGCAGTTCCAGTCCCGCCTTTTCGATTCCTTCGCGCATATCGGTGATGACCTCCGCGATCAGCGCCGTGAGGTTTAGCGGATGCTTGCGGATTTCAAGTTTGTTGCGCGTGAGACGCGATACGTCCATGAGATCGTCGATCATGCGATTCATAGCCGCGAGTTGCCGTTGCTGCAAAATCGCCGCTTGGTGCAAATCGACGTGTCCTAGTTTGGCAAGCCGCGCGTTCAGATAGTGGTTTGCCGCATGAATTGCTGACAAGGGATTACGCAGCTCGTGCGCCAACGTTGCTAGGAATTCGTCTTTGCGCCGATGATCGTCGGAGATCTGTTGGAGCGAGGTTTTGACTTGATAGGCGGCAGCCGCAAATTCTCCAAGATTGCTGAGAACACGGGCATCTTCGGCGTCGAAATGACTGTCGGCGTCATGCATGACAACCCAGATGGTGCCGACCGTTTTGCCGCCTATCGCGAACGGTACGAGCAACGCTTCGAGGATCGCGGGCTTCACGTCGTTCAGATACGTGAAATGGCGGCCAATGTTTGTCATCAGCTGCAGGGCGTTTGTGTCGACGACGGTTCCGCAGGGACTGAAGTTTCGCGGCGTCGTACCCCAGAGATGTCCGGACAATGCTCCCACCAGGGCGTGCCAGCGGAAAATCCCCGGCCCAGCATCGTCCTCCATGATGCTCACGCCGCACGACCCGGCGCGACACAACTCGAGCGCGGTTTGGACGAGTCGGTGCAAGATTGCGCTCGGGGCGCCGACGAGATCCTTTGCCAGCGCAACCAGTGCGCGGTTTTCGGCTGCCGGATCAGACTGACGGGGTTGCCGCGCGTACAACTGGGCCGTCGAGATAACAGCCTCTAGTGGTACATGCGTCGGTGGCGACAGTGCGCCGCTCGATCGCAAGGCGCTGGACGCTGAGCTGGAAGACATAGGTCCTTTGCCGCGCTGGTGTAGTTATGTCGTAGCGCGCATCCCCGGAATGGCAGCTTCCGCTGCACCGACGAGGATGTCTATCGAATCCCTCAAATTGGCTTGCTGAGCGCCCGCTGTGGGAAACCAATTCTGTAATAGCCGCACTGTGTAGGACAGCACACATAGTCGACAAGAAAGTCCGCACGCCACCAGCTGCTTCAACACTGTAGTCGAACGTTGACAGTCGATTGATATGCCTGGCCCGCAGTCTGGTTGCGCGCGGACAGCTGTTCTCTTATGCGCGCACCAAATGACGGGAGCAGTTAGGCGTAATGTTGATGCGGCAGCAGAGTCGCAGTAGCTCAGCCGGTACCTGATGTACCAGCGAACGCAGAGCACTATGGTCTCGGTTTGGAACCTGCGGCCGCGATATTTCGTGTCGCGATCGATTGGTTTCGTCATTCATGCCACCTTTTGTTGGCATGAAGCCCCCCTACCCGCCAATGCACCAGAACCAGGAAATACCTCACCAGTCGTAGCGATCCGAGCGGCAAAGAGCGAGGCGATTCTGCCAATCTTGCGTTTGTTCTCCAACCCCATTGAACCGGCAGCCTGATCCGGGCGACCTTAAAGGCAAGCGGGGTAACTCAGTTGTCGAAAGGCGAGCCGGATCGAATCTTAGACCAGTATCTGGTCACCTTGGCCCAGGCAGGGTCACGGGACGCTATCGAGCGACTCGCGCGGCGCTGGACACCCCGATTGCTGCGATTCGCGACCCGGACAGTTGGGCGATCGGAGCTTGCCCGCGACATCGTGCAGGAGACTTGGCTTGGGGTGATTCGCGGTTTGAAAGCGCTCGTCGATCCGTCCAGCTTCCCGGCTTGGATTTATGGCATCGCCCATCGAAAGTGCATCGATGCGATACGGGTGAAGCAGCGGTGGCGAAAGCTGACCGATCAGGTGCAACGGGAAGTGGGCGTCGCGGTCGATTCGGCCACTTCGGTGACTGGCGAAACACTGGATCTGGCCACGGCGATCGGCAGACTCAATGACGAGCAACGCAGCGTAGTAGCCCTCTTTTACGGCGAGGATCTGAGTGTGGTCGAAATCGCGGAGATTCTGTCAGTCCCGGCCGGAACCGTGAAATCGCGACTCTTCCACGCCCGCGAAACCCTCAAGAAACTTCTAGGAGAATGACATGAGCAGCATCGACGACCGTATCCGTGAGAGTTTGAGCCCGGAAGATCAGGCGTTCTTGGCCGAGCTCGACGCCAAAGACTCGCTGTATGGCGATATCGCGGCCACGTTTCAGGGGCGCATGCGCTGGCTGAATGCGCTCGGCTTGTTTTTCGGTTTCGCGTTGTTCGCAATCGCCGTGTTCTGTGCCTGGCGTTTTGTCACGCAGACCGACTTGCGCACCATGCAGTGGTGGGGCGCTGGTGCTGCCCTCGCATTTTTCGGGCTCGGAATGATCAAGCTCTGGTTCTGGTTCGAGCTAAAAGCGAACGCGATCTTGCGCGAGGTCAAGCGAGTAGAACTGCAGGTGTCGAGCCTCGCTGCCGCGCTACGCAGCGGCGAATCGCGATGATGAGCCACCTTGATCTTGAACCCTTATGCCTTGCAAACGCCCACGCGCTCGCAAGGCAACCGAGAGGAAGAAGAGTCCCATAAGTAGCAGTCCCTATCATCTCCGTATTCTTGCGAATATTTGTACGTTCTCAGGAAGCTAGTCTGGGCAAAGGATTGGTCAGCTTGGCATTTACACGGAGAACGAACATGAATCGTCGAATGAGTACCCTGGTTTGCGTAAGCGCGCTTTCGCTGCTTGGCTTCGGATCAGTTGTCGTCGCACAGCAGGAGCACAAGCCGGGCATGCATATGCATAAGACGGAGTTGGCTCACAGGCCGGATCAGGAAGCCGCCGCAGAATACAAGAGCGAGGCGACGCAGCTTCGGGAAAAGGCGCAGTTGCACCGCGGCATGGCAGAACAGTATCGGAAGAAGATGCCGCACAAGAGCAGCGGCAGCTACGAGAGCGTCGCGAAGCATTGCGACAAGCTCGCGAACTCCTACGAGGACGCGGCGAAGGAAGCCGACGAGGTCGCCTCGGAGCTGTCCAAGTAAATCTTGGGAATGGGTAGGTCAGTGGCCGGCGCAATTCAATCATTGCAGTCATTGCGGAGCCAGTAACCATGTAGGCGCTCGTAGGAGTCGGCGACTGAACTCGAAGAAACTGACTGTTTTTCTTGTCTCCCTTCTCAGCAGATGCAGATAGCCGAAGACAATTGAACCATCTGAATAGAATGAGGAGCATTGAAATGAAACACCGACTCTCGGTCCTCGTCGGCCTGAGCACGCTCGTACTCGGAAGCGTTGGCGTTGCCGAGGACAAGACAACGGCGGCCGCCAATCCCGCCCACGATCACAGCACCATGCCGGGTCACGATGCCGCATCAAAAGGTTCGCAGGATCTGCACAAGGCCATGATGGATGGCATGCAGGAAATGCACAGCATGAAAATGACGGGCAATACGGACGTCGACTTTGCTTCCATGATGATCGAGCACCATGAACAAGCAATTGCCATGTCCAAAGCTCAGCTCAAGAGCGGCAAGGATC